>Ga0163163_10000256_pt1 | contig 53703 bp, 54 predicted proteins | sample S65metaG_FD_119766 | JGI IMG/M metagenome (GOLD analysis project Ga0163163, IMG submission 119766) | Switchgrass rhizosphere microbial communities from Kellogg Biological Station, Michigan, USA - S6-5 metaG | ecosystem: Host-associated > Plants > Roots > Rhizosphere > Soil | place: USA... | reverse complement strand
TGCATGCACGTAATCAGAAAAAACACGGCTCTTGGGTGATGAAACTCGTCAATGAACCTGCACCCTAATTCTGTGAATAACTTTTATGAAAAATCAATTTACAAGCCAGAGAACAACTTGTTTATGCCGCCGCACCGGCTCCGTACCAGTCTGTCCAAGTGTTTATCTACGATTTCCAAACTGGGACCTCGAATCTGATCAGCCAGAGTTTCGCTGGCCCGAACCCCGGGAACGCGGATTCCGATTGTCCAATCATCAGCCCTGATGGCCGATATATTGTCTATCGCAGTTTGGCCACCAATCTTGTTGCAGGTACTGACAATAATCGGTCCGCCAATATTTTTAAATTTGATCGGACGCTGGGGACCACGACACTTCTGACCAGTAGCGCTAATGCAGCCACCCCGGCAAATAACCGCTCGTTTGCTCCCGTTTTCAGTTCGAATGGTGGGACGCTCTTGATCCCCAGCGCTGCTTCTGAGCTCCTCGAGCACGATTTCAACCAGAGCAGCGATCTCTTCATGGACACTGAAGCACTTTATCTTTGGGTGGTTGAGAGGCGACCAGGCCAGGGGCCAACCTTGGCCTGGTTCGCCCGTCCGGGGCCGACTTATCATGTTCAATACAAAACCAACTTAACTGATGGGGAATGGCAGGAAGTCACGGGGTTGGTAACTATCAACGGGAGCGCCGCTCAATTTACGGATTCCACTCCATCTGCAAGTCAACGTTTCTATCGAGTCATTTCTTTCTGACATGAAAAATCTAAATCGCGGTTTTACGTTGCTCGAATTGGTAGTGACTGCAGGCATAGCTGGATTTCTTCTGATGCTGCTGGCCACGGCCAGTGCAAATTCCCGGCCTAATACTAGAGTTGTTCAATGCCGGGCAAACCTGAAGCGGCTAAACACTGCATGGATCATGTACTCGCATGATTATTCAGATCGGATTCCGAATAATCTTTCGATTCCAGATACCCAGACGGAGATTGCGAACCAAAAGTACCGTACCTGGGCTTGTGATGTGATGCAGTGGGGGACAACGGACAGTGGCGTTACGAATGCCTCGCTGCTCCAACTAGGCTTGCTGGGCCCTTATATCAATAATGACACAACCATTTACCGATGCCCCTCAGATAATTACTTATCACCAGCTCAAGTGACGGCAGGCTGGAAGATGCGCGCTCGAAGCGTTTCCATGAACGCGTTTTTCGGCCCTGATCAGATTCCGACTGGCTCCTGGCAATCAGGAAAAAGTGACTGGGGAGGCTCCTCTTACCGGCAGTGGATCAAAATCGGTGAAATCCCCAAACCGAGCCAATTTTTTGTGTTGCTGGAGGAACATCCGGACTCGATCAATGATGGATTGTTTCTCAACAACCCCGGCAGTACAAATTTCTGGGGTGATATTCCCGCCTCTCATCACAACGGCGGCTGCACGATTTCGTTTGTTGATGGACGGGCTGAGGTCCACAAATGGTTGAGCAACACGACGAAATTTTCCGTTCAGTATACCTACAACTCCCTTACTTTGGATCAACTCGGCCGAATCGATTACGGCTGGCTGATAACGCGAGCGACGATCCTATATTGAAGGATGTTCACCAGGACGTTCGCAAAGGCACTCTCGGGTGGTAGTTTGCCAGGAAATCCAGACTCACGCATCAGCTCGTTATCTTACCAGACCTACCCTGGTGTGCCCAGCCAGCTTTTCCATGTGGTCGATCCGCTTCTGAATCAAGGCGCTCGTGCCAATATCCTTTCGATGAAACACAGGTCCTTTGATTGAACTGGCGCCGCGCTCTGCCAGGGCTTCCGCTTCCGCCAACGTTTCGCCGATCCCAATGCACGCCAGGGCTCTCGATCCGGTCATAACAAGTTCCCCATCCCGTTCTTCCAGGGCAGCTTTGTAGATCCTGAAATTCGCGGTTTCTTTCGGCATTTCTGTCAAATCAAGCCGTGCTCCTTTGACCGGCTTGTCGGGGTATCCCTGAGGCACTACGTATTTGCAAACTGTTGCGCTCTTTTGAAATTGGACCGGCAACTGATGGAGTTTCCCTTCGATGATCGCTTCACAAACGTCGACCAAATCGTTTTCTAAAATCGAGAGAACATTCATGGTTTCAGGATCGCCGAATCGCGCATTGTATTCCAGCAAACGAATTCCTTTGGAACCAACCATAAATCCGCCGTAAAGAATGCCTTTATATTTCTGACCGGTTTCCTTGTGGAGCGCCTGGGCCACCGCCGCGTTGATGCGGCTGGCTTCCTTGACATGGTTTGGAAGCAAAAATGGCAAGCTTCCATCCGCGCAGGAATACGACCCCATGCCCCCGGTGTTGGGCCCGGTGTCATTCTCCCCCGCCCTCTTATGATCCTGAACAAGCACCATATCAACCACGTGAGTTCCATCGCAGAAGGATTGAAGGCTGAATTCTTCGCCGTCGAGTTTTTCTTCGATGACCACACGCGAATGACCGGCCTTAAATAGTTCGTCGCAATAACTGATTGCTTCTTCGATGCAGGACAAATGAGCGCCTGACAATTTAACGCCTTTGCCTCCTGTCAAACCGTCCGGCTTCACGACGTATTCCCCGAGCAAAGCGAGATAATCTGCAATGCCAGCGGTAGATTCGAATACTTTATGGTCTGGATTACCTGGAATGCCATGTTTGGCAACAAGTTCGCGTGTGAAAGCTTTGCTTGATTCCAACCGAGCCAGGCTTTTCGTCGGACCGACGCATGGAATGCCAAGCTCTGCGAAATGATCGACGATGCCGTCGGCCAATGGTTCTTCAGGGCCTACGATAACGAAATCCACTTTCTCGTCACTCGCTTCTTGAAGAATTTCCTGCCTGGCTGCATCCCCTTTCCATCGTGTGAACTTTAGCAAGGGGGGGGTGATGCGTGGACTTTCAAGCAAGCAACGTTCGATCACGCTGGTACGCCCATCGTTTCCAATCAACGCTATTTTCAAATGGTTTTTTCTCATCGAGCTAACTGACAGAATGGCGAGACTGAAATGAGACGACAATAAATTATTCTAGAGTTCTGCTGAGCGGAACTCGCATCTCGGCGCCTTGAGAGTGGTCTTGGACAATACAGTAGCGGTACGGGCAGCCAGTCCATGAGAGCCTTGAGTTTCGCGAAGCGTTTGGAGTGCGCCGTCTTCCGGCGCTTTTCATTTCGTTCCTTTAGTTAAAAAACTCCAAGCAAGAGACCAATCCAAAGCGCCGGAAGACGGCGTACTCCAAACGCTTCGCGAGTTCGGTTGCGGCTTTGCCGCGCTGGGCCGCCGGATCCGTTCATTTTAAACCATGGGACGGAAGCGGCCAACCTGTTCCTGCAAATGGGACGTGATCTGACCGAGCGAACAATGCTCTACCGTTTTGAGCAATTCCGCGAACACATTGCCTCCGCTGGCAACAGCTTTGCTCAATCGCTCCAATGCTTGGGCAGCTTGGGTGCGATGTGTTTTCTTGAATTTTTTCAGTCGGGCAACTTGCAAATCCTGTTTCGAGCGCGGCGTTCGGATAACTTTCACTTCGGGCAGATGAGCAGAGCGGTCTCCGTATCTGTTCCAACCAATCACAGGCCGCACCCCGTCGTTGATTTGTTTTTCATACCGATGCGCTGCTGCCTGTATCTGGCTGCGTTGATACCGAAGTTCCGTGGCAGCCAGCACTCCGCCTAATTGATCAATTTGCCGGAATTCGTCCAGGATCGCTTTTTCGAGCGCACGTTCGACGATCTTCATTCCGGGCGAGCCGGCGAGCGTGTTCATCATCAGTTTGAAAAGCCCGGATTCCTCCAGAAGAATTGCTTGCGCATGAGCTGCCAACCGCACGTACTCTTCGCTTGGCGTCGTAAAGGGTTCGTCGGCACTGTTGCTATGACATGAGTTCGTGGCATTAGCACACGCGAGCAGCAACTCGAGGGCAGTGCGGGTCATGTTGTTCTTATACTCACTTGCGATAAGCGACCGGCCGCTGGTTTGCGTATGCAGTTTGAGCTTTTGTCCGCTCGGCCTGGCGTGAAAAACATCGCGCATGCCGATAGCCCAGAGCTTCCGGCAAACCCGTCCGAGAGCCACGTATTCAAGGTCAAGTCCGCAATCGAGAAAGAACGACAAGCGAGGCGCAAAGCGGTCAACGGCCATGCCTCGCGCCTGGAACATTTCGGCGTAGGCAAAACCGTTTGAAAGCGTAAACGCGGCTTGCTGCACGGGGGTCGCGCCTGCTTCCGCGATGTGATAACCACTGATGGAGATGGGATACCAGCGAGGCATATGCGCCGTCGTGAACTCGACCATGTCGGTTAGAAAACGCAAGGAAGCTTCGATGGGAAAAATGATTTCGTTCTGCGCCTGCACCTCTTTCAAAATGTCGGCCTGCACGGTGCCGCGCAATTTGCTTACTACCCCTTTCCCAAAACGTCGCTGGGCAGCCGCTACGTACATCGCCAGGATGATCGGAGCTGGGCCGTTGATAGTCATCGAGACAGAAAAATGCTCGTCACCCAGGGGGAACCTGTCAAAAAGGCGTTCCATGTCTTCCATCGTATCGACCGCAACTCCCCCCTCTCCAACTTTTCCCAACACACCATCCTCGTCGCTGTCCATTCCATAAAGTGTGGGACCGTCGAAAGCGGTGCTGAGCCGAATCGTTTTCTGATGCTGGGTAAGATAATGAAAGCGCCGGTTGGTATCTTCGGCCAACCCGAGGCCAGCGAAGAGCCGAGTTGGTTCTTCGGATTGCACCGCTGTGTGGTTCGATTTACCGGGGTGTTTTCGTGAATCACTCCCCTGCCCCGTTTGCGGGTGTTGCAAATACATTTCAGGATAAGCAGCGGTAACGAATGGGAATTCGCCTGGCATTCCTTCCTCGAAGAGAAATCGGGCGATTTCCCCCGGCTCGTCTGTTTGAGGCAAAGCCAATCGAGGAAGCTTCAAACCCGCCGGTGTCTCGATGGTGTCTATGTTCAGAGAAATCTCACGCCAACGGGCAAGGAGGTCAGTCGCAAAGTTTTTGTCCTTGCGGGCCTTGCGCACCTGGCCTTCCACAAATCGACCGTGTTCTTCGACCGCATTAATAACATTCGCGATTGCGCTCATAACGTAAGTCGTTCAATCCAGTCACGAGCTGAGCAAAGCAAAAAGCTGATCCACACCGGGATCAAGATGCACTTTGGCAGTCGTTGCGACTAATTTCTGAGACCCTTCATTGAAACCCAGGCGATGTTCGATCTCTGAAATTGCCGTCCGCGCACCGGGCAAATCCTTTTTGTTCAGCACAACCACGTCGGCTGTTTCCAACATGACGATTTTTTGTAGCTGCAAACGGCTGCCATATTCAGAACTCATCACCAGAACCTGTTTATCAACGAGACCGCGCGCAAACGGCTGGTCTTCCTGACCGATGCCTGCGCTTTCCACAAGGATCATATCAAACGGTGTTCTTTTGAGAAGGTCGACGCACGCTTTGGTCGCGCCGGCCAAACCACCGGACTTTCCACTCGTGGCGAGACTACGCATGAACACCCGGTCGTTTTGTGCATAAACCATGGTCGCGCGGTCTCCCAGAACTGCCCCTTGCCCAATGAGGCTGGGATCATGGGACAGAATAGCGAGCCGCCCTTGTGGTCGTGCTTGCAGAAACCGCAGGGTCAATTCGTCAATCAGTGTCGTCTTGCCCGCGCCTCCAGGACCGGTAATGCCGATCGTTCTGGGCCGGGCTTTGCGCTCCGGAGCAGAAACTTTTGTGCTCCTCTGCGCAGTGGTGAGCATTTTCGAAAGCTTCAAATCGTCGCTACTCAGATTTGACGGAGCGCGCGACTCCCGCTCGGACGCTCGCCCGTAGCACTTTTGCACAAATTGCACAATTTCATCCAATGGCGTTCCTGCGAAGAAGATTTCGTCCACCCCACGGCGCTTCATTACTTTGGCATCCTGGATGGTAATAGTGCCGCCGCCGCCGCCAAATACGCCGATATGGCCCGCCCCGCTTCTGCGTAACAATCGCAGCACCTCGCTAAAAAATTCGATATGCCCGCCATTGTAAGAAGAAATGCCAATAGCATGAACGTCTTCCTGAATAGCCGCCCGCACAATATCACGAACAGCACGGTGGTATCCCAAATAAATAACTTCGACTCCATTACGGGCTAATTCGAGATTAATGGTGAGGATCGGGCTATCGTGACCATCGCAGATCGGTACCGCCGTCAATACGCGGACTTTTCGGCGTGGCCAACCAGCCTTGCCCGGGAAATGTGTCCGGCCCGAAACGCTTTTCATTCCAATCCGCAGTTGCTTCTACGATTCAACGATGGCGTGACTGTATTTCCAAGACAACTCCCAATTCTGCTGGATTGGCATCGGAATGGTCGCATTACTTGCGCCCGTCAGAGGAATCACGCTTCTGGCGCGTTATGCTCCTTATGACGGACGCACGCCTCCATTTATGAGCCTGGAGGTGGCGGGAACTCGAGGCCGTAAGTCTTCCCATGCTCAATCACGCGCGGAATGTCCTGTTGCTCCTGCGGACTCAGGGCGCCGATTTCTTCGAAGAATCCTTCGAAGCCTGACGGGGTGATGACGCACATGAGGCGACCGGGCGTCGTGCCAAGGTAGCGGTAAGTGTGCGGTATGCCGCGCGGCGCGAAAATCGTCGTGCCTTTTTGGGCGATGAACGTTTTCTCGCCTACCGTCCACTCGTATTCTCCTTCGAGGATCTGAAATGTCTCGTCCTCGCGACGATGAATGTGTGGCGGGGGGCCGCCACCTGGCACGTCGTGTGACTCAACCACACTGACGACGCCATTTGTGTCGCGACCGCGGATGCGCACGACCATCGGAATGCCGAGGACGTTTATCTTCTTGCCTTCGTCGGACGGGATTTGGATTGGCTTCATAAATATTGAGGGTCATATTCTGCCGTTCTGCGCCGGCTGGCAAGATAGCATTATGGATTGACCGCTTTTTCGAGCGCGTCAGCAAAACTTGAACGACCGATCGGTGCTGAACAAAAATCTTTCGTTCCTCCTCTTCGGTGGAATGCCGAGACGAAGCCCTTCGAAAGGCTCCCATTCGAAAAAGCGCAGGCAAAACTCGTAAACCCCGCCAGGGTGTCAAATCCGCTTCAGAAGGCAGGCACAAAGGTCCCGATCCTTGTTCACCCACCCAGGGGGAATGCCATCGGAAATAACGCGCGGCTGGCATGTAATACCTGTTCGCAAAAAGTTCAAGAGCTCCCTATGCCCGGAAAACCTTTGTCGGATTTTAGGCGGCCGTGGCGTTATACTTGTCGTAGATGACCGATAACGACCATGATTTGAGAACAGAGCGCACACGCTGCGCTGAAAGATCAAGTGCAGGAATTACAAAACGAGCGCGACCGCACCGCTAACGCACTCGCCGCCGTAGCCGCGGAGAACGCCGCATTCAAGAAAAATCCAAACGATGTTCTCAAACTTCGCGGCGATGTCGGGCGCCTGCCGCAGGAAAACGCCAACCTCGGCTCGACCAGCTGCCTGAGCAAACTCACCTCCAATCCCGAAACGCGGAAAATGGTGCGAGACCAGCAAAACGCGGGCATGACGATGATTTACAAAGGCTTTGCGCGGCAGTTGAACCTGGCGCCCGAACAGACAGAAAAACTCCACGATCTCCTGGCGGATCACATAATGGAAAACGTAGATCGCGTAACAAGTGTGCTACGCGACAAGCTCACTGCAGAGCAAATGCGTGAAGTTTTCGCGGCGCAGGACGTCGTGTTGAAGGAAAAGGTTCAGGCGCTGCTTGGCCAGGAAGGCCTGGAGCAGTACGAGCATTACAGCGAGAACCTGCTCAGCTTGATCACCGCTGAACAATTTAAGGGGAAGCTTACAGGCACGGAAGCGGAAAAGGATGCTAAAGCCAAGCAACTCTCTCAAATTCTTCAAGAGGAAGCGCAAGCGGTCCTGTCGGGCGCGGGCTTGCCCAAGAATTATCAGACTGTGCCAATGCTGAATTTCCGTAACATCGCCTCCGAGCAGGACGCGGAACGCAGCCTTAAGCTGTTGGAAGACATCTACCAACGAGCGGCCGCGCGCGGCGACTCCTTTCTCAGCCCAGCGGAGGTCGCCCAATTTCAAGAGTTCAAATCCCTCGCTCTCACGAACAACCGTTCAGCTCTGACGCTAAATCGCACTCTGATGGCGCCGATTGCAGATTGATGCGCTTTTGTATCTAGTCTAATGGACTGGCGCGTATCTTTTGGGTTGAGACTTTGCAGATCCACAGCCGCGGCGATCCTCGCGCTTCCAGGTTTGCGCGGCGCGCCATCAACAATTTTCCAGGTCCGGATGTTGGCGCGTAATGAATTGAAACAGCGGTTGAAAACTGGCCCACGCCGCCAGGTCGGAAGCGATAAAGTCGCGAGTCTTGATCGCCACCTCGTGTGGTACGTGTGATGGTTTGCCGGCCATCTCCGCCAAAAGTTGCGATTGGCAGCAGCGGTCCATCGAGATAAAAAACCAGGCGGCAGTGTCGACCGATTTACCCACCGTCAGCAGTCCGTGGTTTTTTAGAATCGCTGCCTTTTTGGAGCCCAGGGCGGTGGCGATTTGCTCGCCTTCGGAAGTTTCATTGACCACGCCGGTGTAGCGATCAAACATCGCATGGTCTTCATAAAAGGCGCAGGCGTCCTGAGTGATGGGGTCGAGGAGACGTCCGAATGTGGACCAGGTTCTCCCGTGCATGGAGTGGGCGTGGGCGGCGGCAATCACATCGGGTCGCGTCTTATGAATTGCCGAATGGATTGCGAAGGCGGCGGCATTGACCGGGCGAGCGCCTTCAATCACCTTCCCTTCGTGGCTCACCAGCACCAAATCAGCCGATGTGATGTGAGCAAAATGAACACCGAGCGGGTTGACCCAGAACCGATCCGTGTGTTCGGGATCTCGCACGGTGATGTGTCCCGCCAGTCCCTCGTCATAACCGAAATGTGCAAACAGACGAAAGGCAGCAGCCAACCGCTGTTTGCGATGTTTTCGTTCTGATTCCACGGAGTCAAATTGCGGAGGCAACAATGACCGGGTGTTGCCCAGCGGGGTGCCTTTGGTGGTGGTGTTCATAGCGTTTGTGTTTATACTGATTCGAAGCAAAGTAGTCTTAACATTGAGTTTTCCAATGGCAAATTCCGCATGGGGTGAATGAGAGGCTCTCAAAGGCTCGCGCAAAATTGCGTTTACTATTCACAACCACCTGCGCACCTTGGATTGATAAGCAACGAAATCCTTGCCGAACCTTTCGGTCAGGGCCCTTTCCTCCGGCACGATCTGGAACCGATTCATGTAAAAGATAAATGCGGGTAACCATCCGAAGGCGAGCGCGTTCGCCAGGAACGTTGCCCATCCCACTAATGTGAGCAGAAATCCCAAGTACATCGGATTCCGCGTCAGCCGATAGATCCCGGAAGCTACGAGGGCCGAGGAGGTATCGGGCTTCAGTGGATTAAGGGTGGTCCCTGCCTTCCGGAATGAGGCCGCGCCTAAGGTGCTGACAACCAGGCCGCCCAAGGTCAGGCCAGCCGCGAGTGCGTGCCGTACCGGGACCGAAAAATCGAATGCCGGAAACGCCCACGAAACCAGCCACATTAGTCCGGCACAAATAAGCCACACTACGACTGGCGGAATCTTCAGCTCAAGAGTTTGCATGACGCCTCTAAGCTAAGCCGGAACGATGCAATTGAAAATGGAGTTCGCCCTCCTCAACCCTCTCCCCCAAGGAGAGGGGGACAATTTTCGTCGATCATTCAGCGACCACGGATCGATGATCTTTCAAGCGCGGCCAAATGGGCTCCCTCTCCCTGGGGGAGAGTAGCCCTGTTGGGTATTGCACAACGCCACATTTGCATTCGATACAACCATAATCCGAGAAATCGGAAGCCCTGTAAGCCATTACCCACCAACATACAGACGTTTGCGGATTGGATTCAAGTCAAACGGCATGCGAAAGGATTATCACCTTATGCCTTGGCGTCGAAAATGGGTATTGCAACCGCCTTGATTCACTCCTGGGAAAGCGGAATATGCAAGCCAGCCGAGCATCAGCAGCAGATATTGAACGATCTATTGACGGGCCTGTAATCTTTTTGGCTGATGAGGGCTTCGCGCAGTAGGCTTACTATGAACACCCTTTGGTGGTTTGCTCTCGACTTTGGTTGGGGCTTGGTTTTCGCGTCCGGTTGGAAGCCATCAAAACGTCAGCGTCACGTTCAGTATGAACACGTCTCCCTCGACGTAGTTTTTGGTTTCAAATTCGTAGACCCAGCGAGCGTTGAAATCCAGATGATGCTTGCTGACATGCGTGGAGTAGGTGAGCACCGGACCAATGCCGAACGTGCGGCCGGGAAATCCGTTGAGCGTATCGGAGCTCACCCATGCTAAACGTGTATCGGCTTCTACACGGCTTCGATGTCCACCTCAATTAAGGCCTCTCCTGAAACCTCACGTGCGATTTCGAATTCGATCTGTCCAGATTTGCCATACCCCACCATCACAAAGCGCCATTTTTCGAATGGCGGGAGTTTTGAGATTACATCCTCTAGATTCTCCTCCGTGGGCAATTTCCCGATAATAGTCCCGGCGCAATGGCGCGGGATAATGATGTTGTAGAGACGGTTCTCACCCGCGATTCGGAAGCTGACCGCACACGAGTTGAGAATTGTTTTGTCCTTATAAATATCCCTGACTAAACCCTTCGCCCAGGTTAGTTGTCCTCCATTGTCATAACGCCTTTCGATTTTGGCCATATCCTGGTTCACGATGTTTTTTCGGCGAGCATGGCATGGAAGCCAATTTCTGCCTGTGGCAGTGGAATTCGCGTCCCATTCTCAGCACTGCACCATAAGAGCTGAATCCAGAGAACTGCACAACCGCCGACAAATACTGCCAAGGCTACAAACAAGAATAATTTTATGTTCAATGTCATTGGCTAACAGTGCCAGAACTGACGCTGCCTGCCTACACCTAGGAAATCATCGAATCTCATATGGTTTTCCGACGAGACGGCCTGAACAGGCAATTTGCGTCCAAAAACAGTCTGTAAATCCACGTCTGATTTGGGGATAATAGTTGTCAGTCTGCTCATGGGAGACTATATCGCTGGTGCAAATATGGTGGATTATCACTTGCCTGATTTTATCAACGCTCTTGACCGAACCGACCGCTTGATAAAGCGCTCTGCCCAAGAAATTCCGGTTTCCGGACGATATGTGACCGACCAGGAAGCAAAAGCAGCGTTAATCCATCTACAGCCATTACGAACGGAGTGTGAAAAACTATCGCTTACCCCGGCCTGTGACGAGTTCAAGGCTTTAGAGGCATCGTTGCAACTCAAGAAAATCAGAACCCCGAGCGAGCTTCGCATTCGTGTTGACGGTATCTTGGATGGCGTGTTACGGGAAGTTGCTAAGGTTCGTTTTGGGTTTATTCCACGTGAGAAAGTTGAGTATTTTAGGAGACCTGACCTGTTTGGAGAACTCGTTTCCCACGCGTTTCCATCTACGGTGCCTGAGATTCAGCACGCCGGAGATTGCATGGCCCATGAGTTATACGATGCAGCGATTTTTCATCTGATGCGAACTGCCGAGTTGGGTCTCCGCGCCCTTGCCAGACATCTCAAAGTTAAGGTCGGAAAGCGGCCTTTGGAGTCTGCCCAATGGGGCCAGGTGCTAAGAGAGATTGAGAAAAAAGTAGATTGTATCCAAAGCAAACCTCATAGCCCGAGAAAGGCTGACCAAATCCAATTCTATCTCGGCGTGTTGCGTGAGTTTTATGCATTCAAGGACATTTGGCGTAATAATGTCATGCACATGCGTGGGCAATACACCAACAAAGATGCTGCGGAGGCTTACACCCACGTTCGCGGGTTTATTCAGCGTTTAGCCAATCGAATTCGGGAGAGTTGACGGGAGACTTCCCCGTCTGACTCCAACAGTTCAAGACTTTGGCTCGGAATGAGATGGTGAGCGGGCAGGAATTGCGCTTCGGAACACAATAACTGGTGGGATTCCTGCTCCTGTTTTCTGGATTATTTCCCCGTTTTCCTTTGGATCTTAGCGAGGGTCATAGAAGGGGTCGCGGACACGTTGGCCAAACTCCCTTGTTGACTCAAACGGTAGAGGCAATACCTGTAATCCAGATTCCTCCTCCGGGGCCAAAGCCTTTAGCAAACGCGAGCAAACCGTAACTTGACTTACTTGCCAATTTGCGTTTGGATACCCGGCAAGGTATGTTGGCCAAAAGGAACTCGGAATTCTCTTTGCCAATGGTGTTTCGAGACACTGATATAATCTCGGACCCGTTGAATGGGCTCATTTCGATCAGTAAATTCGAAAAACGGCTCATTTGTACTCCAGAATTTCAGCGACTCCGCAGAATTAAGCAGCTTGGATTCGCCCATTTCGTCTATCCAGCTGCCGAATATAGTCGCTTTACCCACAGTATCGGCGTTTGTCACCAGGCCAAGCGGATCGTGGATAAGATAAACAAGAATCTCGAAACTGACCGCCGATATCAAAAGTGGAGGCTGTACGGTCGCGATATCGAAAAGCCAACTGAACATAATGTTTTCATTACTGCGTTAGAGCGGACGATTATCGCGGCTTCTGGCTTGCTCCATGACTTACCCCATGGCCCCTTTTCCCACGAGATCGAAGGGATCTTGATTGAAGATGGTGAAAACCTAATTCCCGATCACGACAAAGTGGCAGAAAATCCCGCTCTATTCCTCTATCTGTTCGATGAAGCGGTCAGTGAAATCGCCAGGCTTTTGAGGCACTTTAACCAAGAATTGTTTTCGGCACTTCTTCCAGAACTGCAGAGCGTCGCACCTAAAGCAAACGAGGACTGGAGACGCTCGCTCGCGGCACTTTTGAACAAAGGAGCATTGACCGAAAGTGGAATGCTAAAAGTGGGGGTGGCGGAGAGCCCGCTTCAATTCTCAACAAAGGAAAAGGATCCCCAACTGTCAAAGGACCAAAAATTCTCAGAGCTACCTTTTCTTGCGGTTGCGATCTTTGAAGTATTGCTGTTTGAAAAGCAGAATGAGTGGCTTTCACCGGTTGAATCGGGAATGGTTTTAAGAAATAAAAAGAAACAAAGCAAGCCTGGTGAACCTGAAGAATGGGGCGTCAAAGTAAAGACCGATTGGACTAATGACGCCGAGATTCGTTGGCAACCGATTCCTGGATGGTTTCGAGCCTATCGCAAAGACATCATCGGAAATACCATCTGCGCCGACTTGATAGATTATGTGAATCGGGACGGTTATCATACCGGTATCGTCTCAACGATTGACCTGAAGTTTTTAGATCGTATGACCATAGTCCGTGCAGTGCTGCCGCCTGCCGGAACTGATGGCGATCGAAAATTGAAGCCACCCTCAAATACCATCAACTATGAAGACATTCCAATTTCCTGCGAGCATGTTGTATTCGACATTTATGACCACAAGAGAGGGTGTATCCGTCAATCTGTCCTAACAGAAATCCTAGCATATTTGCAAGCGCGCTATCTCCTTTGCGAAAGGGTTTATAATCATCGCGTCGTCGAAGCTGCCCGTAGCATGCTACAACGGATCATATTGATTTTGGGAAGCATCACGGTGGGAAATGACAAAAGACGACTGTTATCTGTCAGGGATTTACATCCATTGAATAAACCAGGTTCAGCAGATCCGCTTGCTCCGACTGGTGATGAGGCATTACTGAATTGGGTTCGGTCAATACCCACAACTCTACAAGAAATCTATCAACAGCACTCAAAGGAGATTGATGACGCGATCGAATTGGCTACCCTCCTACAGGAAAGGCGAGTGTTTCGAGAAGCGATCATTTATGATGGATTACACGGGTTTCAACTACCGGGGAAACTCGGTGGAGCCGAGGTGTCCTGTCGCGCCCTTGAGGCTGCGTTCCTTACTGACCCCAAAATTGCTGTTCAGTTAAATAGATCTTTGCAGGACATTGATGGAGTTTTAAGGGAGGCATTTGAGCAAAAAACAAAAGGGATCACCAATACTTACGGACGATTACAGCCTAGAATAAGATGTTTGGTTGGAGTACGGAAATGGGGCAAACGTTATAAGCCACCGCTGGTGTTGGTTTCGAGACCACTCAAACATCCTGAGGCCGAACACGGATCATTTGATGTTGAGCCCCTGCTAGATTGCGAAGATCCATCTAACATCAAAAAGCAGTTAGATGCTTTAAAGGCCAGTTATGACAGTTTGTGGAAGGTCTATTTGTTTTTGCATCCTGTTTTTCATGCCAGACTTTTTCTTGATGAACATTCCAAGGTTGAGAAATATCTTCATGATTTCGCGGCCAAGTATACCGGCGTGAGATGGCAGAATGCCATTGCGTTTAAGGAGCTCTTGACGGAGCCGTTGGATAATGTCCTTTTCCTCGCTCAGCCAGAAAAAGCTTATTTGGAAAACTATCTCGTCCCTACAACACATTCTAAACTTCTGACGGAATTCACTAGGGTTGTAACGGAACTATTCCCAGACGAAGCGTCGCAATTCGTAGATGCTGTTGATGCGTCTGGTTTTAAGACAAGAATCACTCAGGAACTTCTGAAGGCCAACACTGAAGACCAATTGAGAACCATTGTTCCTAAAGCTGTTGTGTTTCTAAAAAAGTTCAGCAATGAGAGGATGCGGAAAGAAGGCGAAGCGTCGTTGGCTGCCCGCGAGCTAAAAGTATTTTGGCAGACTCAAGTAATCAAGGCAATCATTGACGCCCGTGAGGACGGAACAAGACCACAAACTGAGTTTGGCATTTAACGGAAGATGCAACCATGCCTCGCCCGAAAACTAAGGACCGCAATCCAACGCCTCTTGTAGCTTGGGTTCTCAATCGGTTTGGGGGTACGGATGCTAAGCAAGCAATTTCTGATCATGCAGAAAAGCTTGTGCTAGCAACAGGAATAAAGGTCCCACCAGTATGCATTGTTAAACTGGCAAAAGTGGTAGGGGTTGATCCCTGGCCAATCTATGAACCTGGTACTGAGGGAGCACTAAAGTTGGTCGAGGGACGGATGCGAATTGTACTTCGACAAAGCGCTATACAACGTCATCAATCGGCCGCTTTGATCGGTCGAACACGATTTACTTACGCGCATGAACTCGCTCACGCCCTTTTTTACGACTTGAAAGCTTCTCCGCCAATTAGACTAGGTCCGCCAGGCTTTTACAAAGTTGAGGAGCAACTTTGTAACGCGGCAGCCTCACGTTTTTTGATGCCGGATCTTTTACTTACACATGAGTTGTCAAATATCAGTGAGCTTTCCCCTATTGTTTTTCGGGATCTGGCACGTAAATTTCAAACGAGCATTCAAGCAATTGCGTATCGCATAAGCGAGAAATTCTCATATAAACTAAAGCCATCTCAGTTCCTTATGATCTCCGCAAATGGGTCTGGTTTTGGAGGAACAGGCCTAGCCAAGCCGCGATGCATAGTCTGTATTTTGGCCCCAGATCTTTCGTCCCAAAATATTTCGTTTTTACACTCGTATCAAGGCGTTGATCGTGTCCGGCGAAGGGGGCAGCACCATAGCATGACTTGGTCGTTAGAAGAATTCTTCGCCAAGCAACTAAATCGAAAGCGCGGTGCGCGGCTAGAGTCGGAAGAAGTGGTAGAGTGTCCTTTTGGTGCACTTGTAAAGTTGACTGTATGCCACAGAACGATTGATGGGAGTAGCTCAGTGTGGTCAGAAGGCATAATGAAAGTGATCGAACCAACGGAAATATCAAATGATCGCATGAGGTTTGAAGTGACTAAAAAGCCCCTTTCAACCAAATTAAAAGGGGCATAAATGGAGTAATGTGGTCCCAAACTTGAGGATTGGAAACAGCTAAAGATGTACGATTCGAAGAAGTTTCCGTATCTCATTTTCACTAAATGTCCACTGGTCAAAGTGCAAGTTGACTAACGCAGCTTGCTTGAAGTCGCCGTGCAATCGGAGTGCTTCCATATCGTCGCCAAGACAATCCGCTAAAAGAGCCAATGCAAGTTGCGCCGGTCCTCTCCCATCGTAACCCCACTCAAATCCGTTCGGAGTGTAATCCCATAGATCAATTCGGGGATTCAGTGGAAACAAATCTACCGTGACGAGAACGGCATACCCTTCCCGACTACCTTTATAGTTTTTCATACAGTTCTCCTTTCTGTCCGCAATCGTACCATTAAAGAACGCGAACTCGAAACAACCTCAGTCGAATATTCCCGGATCTGGGTAGTTGAAAAATGCAGCCACGATTAAAGACGAGGGGGATCAGAAAAAGGGTTCTCACGCCTATCAGCGAAGATTAACGCATTGGCAGAAAGCAACAATAGCATTTTTCAGCAGAAAACCTTCACAATGATCCCATAACCGTGCAGTATCGCTAATTTAGTTAGCATGAAGTTTCACCCTGTCCGCCTTACGGGTTTATTGTCGCATAGGAGTACAAATAACAAAGGGTCAGTGCCGTCGCGTCAAAGATGGACATCCGGTAATCTTCACTCATCCAGGGTTTGCGATATCTTGGCAGGCGGGGTGCAAGTTCTGGAACCTGTTTAGCAATAACGTGAGCAATTTGATGTTTCGTGACGGCGCCGAAGGTCAGGAAAACCTTTCTTATACGCGAATTTGAAATGAAACGGTGTTTGAGACCCTCGGGACAAGCTAGTTCACCCATTTGCGCGAGAAGGTTCTGAACACGTCTGCAACGGCGAGAATGTTTCGGATCTTCAAGAATAAGAGCCTCTGGTCGGTAGAGCCGGATAAGTTGCGAAACTTTCTTCAAGATTGTCGATACCTCTTTTGGCGCCACCGATTTCACGCCCCAATCGATAAGTGTTGACGGCGATTCCATAACAACGAATCCAAAACCACGCGACGTGGGGTCAATGGCCAGAACACGTTTAGGATTAGGTCTTATTGCAGTCATGATTTTGGTAATTATCCGAGGAGGCAATTCACTTCAAGATTACGAGTTTTCGTACCGTTGCCTCGTCTGGATTCTCCGTCGTTTCACTGTCAAACGTTGTGGTGACGGAGTGTTGTCGACCTTTTGCTGTTTCTCCACGAAGCAAATCCTCAGATGAAAGCTGATTGACAACACTGCCGAAGGTTAGAAGAAAAACGAAGCGGGCTTGGCGCAGGCCGTGGGCTCGCAGATGATTGGAACAATTGTGAGAAGATATCGTGGTCATGAGCCTCGCACTCCAAGCTTAACAAACCCAAAAACCAAAAGAAGAATGCAAGTTTTGCCTTCCGCGTCAAATTTCCAAGGAGGTCATGACGGTTTACACAGCGTAGTTTGACAATGGCTGCATTTCATGGAAGTTATTTTTCATGATATTACGCCGACTTGGTCCCGATCCCCATTTGGGCGGTGCAACAACACGTTCGCTGAAAGGCTGCCCCGATATCTTCGAGCTTAAGACTGGCGACTTCGCCATTATCGGCCAAGATATGACCTCCACAATTTCTGAACATTTGCCCCCAGGTGCTACTTGCGGCCCGGATGAACGAATTATCGTGATTCCCCGCAAAACTCTTGTACTCGCTAGACCTGATATCCCTCAGAGCATTTAGGAAGGAACCAGCTTTCACGGGAGGGCTGCCAGGGTCGATTCTGAATTAAGTAGAATTACCTCGGTGCAATTGAGCTTTATGATTGAGCGAAATTCGTTCACTTAAGTAGGAATTCAGGATTTCAATCTTGCGCTCAATTCTGCGCCCAGGTTTCACCTCACTTAGTTTCCGAATGAGAAGGCGGATTCTGCGACGGAGTTTCCCTTCAACTTTTTCATGAGTGCCGCTAAAAAGGTTTCGAACCGGAGCGCGAAACAGCATTTCATAGGCGAGTAATGTCTGTAGATCGGGTTTTTGTTTGAAGCGCTCATGTCGAGAAATCCCAGCACTACTCTTCGAGCCAAGTAAAAAGGCCACCTCCTCCTGCGTTAGACAAGCCCGTTTGCGATAAGCGCGGATGTAATTTGGAAGTGGAGCGTTAGTCATGGCGATTTCGCGGATTTGTGATGTTTGCCATACGCTTGATATAATTGAAGTATGGGACTGATTTCATGGTTGGGACAGAGTTGGTTCGGGCTAGTCCAGATGGGCGTGGTTGCCACGGGAGTCCTTCTTCCAAGCATTGCACTCCTCCTTGATGCGCGTGCCCGCCGCGTCGGCAATCTCATTCAACTGACCCAACAACATCGCGAGCTTTGGGAACGAATGTACGTGCAACCGGAACTGGCACGCATCCTCGACCCTGGTCCTGATCTTGCCGCTACACCGGTCACTGCTCCAGAGGAAATGTTCGTCACCTTCCTTATCCTGCACCTTAGTAACAGTTACTACGCAATTCGATCACGTGTTTTCCAAAAGCCGGAAGGACTTCGCAAAGACATTGAGCTATTCTTTTCGTTGCCTATACCACGGGCAGTTTGGGAGAAAGTGAAGATTCTGCAGGATGCGGCGTTTGCAGAGTTTGTTGAGAACTGCTTCATCCTTGATCCTGGCTCTGAGCGGTGATTCAAAACCACCATAGGTATTAGCAGCGTAAGTCACCATTCATTAAATCACAATCCAGTTCAAAATGTGGCCACAGGCTGTGGATAAGTGGCAAGCACCACACAGCCTCAACGAATTGTCCGGACACTCCCAATTTTATGCCGATTTAGATACCTGTTTTCATACTCGAGGATCTTTGTTCTTTCGTATTGTTTTCCGAATCTTTTGCACAATAACTTTCTTGTGAGCCTTCTTCAGTCGAAACGCCAGAGCCAACGCCACCGCATCAAAGATAGGCATCCGATAATGTTCGTTCATCCACGGACGGCGTTTAGGAGGCAAGATGGAACCCAATTGTTCTGGGAATGTTTTCGTCAGGATTTCGGCCAACGCGTCTTTTGTCCCGCGACCATCGTCGAAAAAGACACGACGCACCTGCTCATGTGAAAACATTGCCACTTTGATTTTGCGGGTAACCACCACCGCAACGATTCTCTTGATGAGTGCTTTTATGCGAGGCGAGCGCCGAGAATGCTTGAGTGAAGCATTCTGAAAAACCATCAGATCAGGTTGGTAATGAGCAATGAGTTTTTTCGCTTTCTCAAGTGACTGGGTGTTCTTGTCGCCTTCAACCTGCTTGACTCCCCAGTCCGCGAGAGTTTTTTCACCTTCAAGCACAGCAAAACCGAAACCTCTGGATGAAGGCGCGATGGATAGGATGCGAAAAGCTTTTGATCGGAATTGGCTCATGATTGGTTGAAAGATTTACTGGCAATGTTGGCAAGTATTTGACGCCGTTGAGAAGCCTGCCTATTTGGCTTTAGTCGATTCTTTCGGCCAATAAGTGTTTTGGCTCGTTCGGTGATTTCTCGCTCCACCCTTTGATACAATCCACTGAAAAGCTCCCTTGCCGGCTTTTGAAACACAGCCTCCAAGGCTAATGCAGTTTCCAAGCTAGGCGTGCGAGCATATCGTTCGTAACGACAGACCTTGGATCCATTTTGATTTCCCAAAAGAAATCCCACCTCATTTTGGGATAAACCCAGACGTTTACGGTTTGCGAGCAAATAATTTGGAAGTTGATCCATGTGGGTTGAGCCGAGTGAAGACATGGTGAGTTCACTAAGAGTATCGGATTTAGAGAATTACCAAAGGCACCAACCTTTGCCGGCAGCGGCAAGTTTAACTTCCATAGCAAGCCTCTGTAATGGAGCACAGTATTGAAATTAATTATTTATCCACGGTCGGAATAAGGAGGACGCCCACAATTGCCGAGATGGACAAATTCACACTCCTTTTTCCAGGACCGGTGCGCTTGTAAACTGGCAGAATGAAAACACTGCAACAAATTGCCCGCGAAGCCATAGATGAGTTCAAAGCTGTTCACCAAACAGAGTTCGGTCAGAGACTGACTGATGATGAGGTCCGAGAAATCGCAATTCGTCTGCTGCAGTTTTTTGGTATTTTGTCCCATCCTTCTACCGACAACAATGATGTGGCACCTTCGGACCCCAATCGCTTTAAAAAAGAATGAAAATGGATCCCGAGTCACTTCAAGACCTAAAGCAGATTTGTGCCAAATACTTGCAAAGAGATCTCTCCGACTCAGATGTGCAGGATATTGGACAACGGATCGTTCGTTTCCTTATAAATTCGGAGCGCTCCTTCCCTATAAGTCCTCGGGACATTGACGCTAATTAATGACGTACGTTAACCTGAGTAATCCAACCCAATGACCCCCTACGTGATTTACAGTAGAAAATCGTTGGAAGACGATGACAAACAAATTCAGTCGATTCCGTCCCAGGAAGACGAAATGAAATTGGTCGCAACGAAATGCAATTTGTCTGTTATTACACCGCTTCTTAGCGAATCGAAATCCGCCAAAGCACCTGGCCGACCTGTTTTCGATGCAATGATGAAAAGAGTCGAACGAGGCGAAATACGTGGAATCCTTTGCTGGAAGCTCGACCGTTTGGCCCGAAATCCGGTTGATGGCGGCCGGATCATTTGGGCGATCAAGCAGCACGGCCTCGTCATAAGGACTCCTCACCAAACCTTTTCACAGGCGGAGGACAACCAAATTCTCATGTATATCGAATTCGGAATGGCCCAAAAATATGTGGATGACCTCAGTAGAAATACGACACGAGGCTTGGAGGCTAAAGTGAAGAAGGGGTGGCGTCCCGGCGTTGCGCCCATGGGATATTTAAACTCTAAGGCGGAAGAACGCGGCAACAAAACAATATTTCGAGACCCTGAACGGTTTGATGCGGTTCGTCGAATGTGGGACTTCATGCTCACGGGAGATTTCAGCCCCGCCAGAATCCAGAAGATCGCAAATGAAGAATGGGGTTTTCGAACTCGCCAGACAAAGCGAACCGGCGGAAAGCCGCTCGCAAGGAGTACAATCTATAAAATTTTCTCCGACCCATTCTATTATGGCCAATTTGAGTATCCGAAAGGCAGTAGCCAATGGTATCAAGGCCAACATGAGCCAATGATTACGGAGGCAGAATTCAAATGTGTCCAAAAGATACTTCATCAAAAAACCAATCCCAGGCCTCATAAGGAGTTTGCTTTGCCATTTCGAGGTCTGATCAAATGCGGGGGCTGTGGGTCGAGTATTACGGCGCATGTAAAAGAGCAGGTGCGCTGTCCCGCGTGTTGTTACAAATCTTCGGTAAAGAACCGCGGCTCTTGTTTCAAGTGCGGCTTGTTGATAAGCGGTATGAAAAACCCGAAGATTAGGCGATACGCTTACTACCATTGTACGCGCACTCTGAATTCGCTATGTCGGCAGAAATCCATTTCCGCGCGAGCACTGGAGGGCCAGCTCACGGATAAACTAAAAGCCTTCGGACTTGCACCGGATCTGCGAGACTGGGGCCTGAAATATATCGAGACGCTCCGAGCTCAGGAGTTTAGTAAAATGGGCCTAATTATCGCGGAAAGGAAAAAGGCATACGATAAATGCATAGTTCGGCTGGAAAATCTGGTGAAGCTCAAAACATCACCGGAGAATGCCGACAACAGCCTCCTCTCGGATGAGGAATATCAAAAACAACGAGCCGATTTGGTTGCCCAAAAAGGCACACTTGCAGCCGACACGTCGACGTTTGAAATAAAACTGAATGGGAAGGCCCGTATTACAAAGGAAGCTTTGGAAGTGGTTGCGGACATTGAGGAAGCGCCACCTGATGAAGACGTGATGAGGAAAAAGGAAATCCTGACCGCTTTCGGATTGAACCACATTTTAAAGGAAAGGGAACTAGAAATTAAGCCGCAATTCCCGTTTTCTGAGCTTCCTCACACGGGAAAACCCGCTCACTGTAAACTGAGCCCGATTGAACCGGAAAATAACCAGGCGGGGAAAGCCTACAATGGTTCTTTTGACTCTGAGAATCCGAGTCTGGAGCGGGACACGGACGAAGGTCGAACCAAATCACTCAAAACTGCGCTTGAAAGGATTTGGAAGAACCTTGATCCAAACTCGACAATTTTTAAACGATATCCTTTTGAACTTGGAGCGCCGGTCGTTCCCGTTATGCCCCGAGGGTGCCACCGTCGTCGCCTTCTGGAATCTCCGACAGAGTAGCCCTCGCCTGCGATTGTCTCATGCTAGCAAAGGCGTGGAAGGTGTGCAAAATTGCATCTTCCGGCAAGATAGAATGGCAATGGAGTAATGCTACAGCGGATGATGTTTGAAGCAGCGGAGTTTCGATGCCAAAGCATAGAAACTCTTATCGCTCATCATTATCGGTCCCTCTCTAGACTCTTACGTGTCTTGTTGGACCAAAAAATACTTCACCAGGTACCGGCTTATCAAGAGGCGTTTCAGCGTTAATATTAATTCCGGCTGGAATCTTTTTTCCGGTTATTTTGTAAGTCTGCCCCACATCCTGCGGGCAGCCCACTCCAATCTCTGCGTAGGCAAATCCATTTTTGAATACTGCCGGATACCAGAAAAATTTGGGATAGTGCAGTCCCATAATTTCAAAACCAATATTTGTACCAGGAATGTAGTTTGATATACCCAGGTTTTACGCGATGACGACAGCGACAGCAACGCCAGAAGAAGCTTCCCGCCAGCCCTGACCAAAGGACCAGATTACATTTAGAGGGTTCAATCTCTCAGGCCGGTACCACTGCTGCTCGCGCTCCGCATTCCCCCCCGACCGCCAGTTCAGTTCGCACGTCCCCGCTCGCATCTAGCCCTAAGCGTGGGCAGCGCGTTCGGAAACTCCGGCTGCCTCCGTTTACTCTCCATCAGAAGCAAGAATTTAGTTCTAAACTTTAGCCCCCGCTCTCGCCTCACAAAAAATGTTCAAAATACTTCGTTCGGTTTACGCTTTTGCGTCCATATATCAGCGGAATGAATAATGATGACAGCATGGCATTGGTGAGGGAATACGCCCAAAGCAACTCCGAGCAGGCGTTCGCCACGCTGGTGTCGCAATACGTCAATTTGGTCTATTCCGTGGTCTTACGCCAGGTTCGAGACCGTCACTTGGCCGAGGAAATAACGCAAACCGTTTTCACACCATAAGCACCGCCGCACTTTCTGGAACCACCATCACCACTGCGGCAGCAATTGCCGCCACCAAAACTATTGCCATGACCACGCTACAAAAAACTGTCATCACCGCTGTGTTTACTGCCGCCGCGGCCACAGGTATCTACGAAGCCCGCCAAGCGGCAAACGCACGTGCCGAATTACAGACGCTCCAGCAACAACAGGCACCATTGACGGAGAAGAATCAGCGGTTGGAGAACGAACGCAACGAAGCCAATCTTAAGGTCGCCTCCCTTAGCGAGGAAAATGAGCGACTAACCCGTAACGCGAACGAATTGGTGAAGTTGCGTAGTGAATTATTACGACTGCGCAGCGAAGTCGGTGCTCTCCGTCAACAAGCCAAGGCTATGACCGCCGCAGAGGCCACCACCGCCGCCAATGAGGATAATTGGCCTAGGGACTCGTGGAACTTTGCTGGATTCGTCACCCCCGTCGCCGCCTTTCAATCGTACCTGTGTGCCGCCAGTAAAGGCGACGTGGAGAGCTTCAGGACCACCATCACGGGCGATGCTCAGAAGACGATGGAGCTCCAGCCCGAGAGTATAGCCCAGGCCTTTCTCTCAGGTCTCGTTGCTGGTATCAAATCCGTTCGCGTGCTCCACCGCGAGGTACAAGCCGATGATACCGTCGTCCTCACGGCTGCTTTTGCGAAGGAAACCGGTAACGAATTGAGAAAGTTGTTGATGAAGAAAGTCGGCACGGAGTGGAAGTTTTCCGCCTACCTCAATAACTGAGCCCTCGATCCAGTTACAGACTCATTTTCACCCAAAGAACTAAACCCGCATCTGCGTCAAAGCCTTCACGCCGCCGCCGCAACCTGGAGCGGAACAATCTTTTCCGCCGCGCTCTTTTCCCGCGCCGCCTTTGTCCGATTGACATCACTTCAGCACAGATTTAAATTGAAAGACAACGAGTATTGCCTCATGTCCCATGGTTTCTGGACTAAGGCAGAAAGGAGCTTATGTGCGAGAAAAAGGATGACATTAAAGAAATCAAAAAAGAACAACGAGGGACTTGGAGTCCTAAACACCGCGCAACCAGCAAAGCCACTGATGGGACAGTCGGCGTAAGCGATTGGCAAGAAAGTGAAGGTAAAGCTGTACAAGAAGCCCGTGAGCGCGTCGGCGCAATACAAAAAGCTGGAAACAAAAAGTAGCCGACCCCATTAAACAACGAGAGGGATCGGCCTGGAGCTCATGCACGAGGCATGGTCCTTCTCTTCCGACGTTAACTGGCGTTGTGAATTACAAGGTAATTGACTAAAACCTCCAATAAACAAATTGAACCGGATTTTGTGGCTCACCTGAAGCCGGATTGCTTCGTATGAAAAGAATAGCAGATCTAAACAGCAAAAAAGGGATCAAGGATTTACCGCTTTGGTCAGCCCGATAACCGGATTTATAAGGTCGTCCTCCCCGCTCTTTTCGCTTTTGCCCAGCGTGCTTTTGCCACGGCTGATAATCTGGCCCTCGCAGCGGTACTAACTTTCCTCTTCGTCCATCTTGGTCGCTTCCGTCTTCGATATGCTGACACTTTGACACGCGGTGTTTTTAAACGTCGTTTCCTGTTTTCTGCGGGACTTGTCCTTGAAAGTGTCTGGCATTGGAACCACTTTGGGACCGGTGGGGACTGATGATGGTTCTATGGGGCCAGGAAAAGGCTTCGGCACAACTTCCTTAAGAAGCTTGGTGAGTTCTCCGTAAAGATAATCTATCTGTTCCTTTTATGTCGGCTGCCTTGCGAAGCAGGTCTGGCGTTAATTCCGTGATAGAGTTCACGGTCCTGAGTCTGATGGATAATGAATAAGAGTCAAGCCGTCGGTCCGAACGACAGGGATGACGTGACTCTCGCGGTGTCCGGACGACAGACTGAGGTACAATCGCCTAAGAATCTAAACCTCCTATTTTGCTAAAGAGATTCGCATTTTTACGTCACATCAGGAATGAGCTTGAACATTTCTTCGATAATTTCTTCCCTGGTCCTCCTCCGACTCTGATCACTCAGGGTTTCAATAACGATTGGATTCTTGCCTGAAACCATAATTCGCTTGTAAATGATTTCCAATTGTCGTTTTGCCGGTGGCGGGCACGCCAGCAATAAAGATTCGCCTCATTGTGGTGATTGTCGGCGTTCTTCAGTCCATCGCGCGTGTTCGATAATGACGTGAATGTCGGCTTTTTCCAGTGAGTCTGTGAAGGAAGACAGCTTATCAACGCTAAGAACGTCTATAAGGAAATACTCGTTACACGGTTTCTTATCGGCATCCAAATATGCGTAATTAACTTCTAGCTGGAATGGTGCGGCAATAGGGGCGATGGAATCCGACATCGCCATATCTGTACGATAGAATTTCTCAAATGAATTAGTAACGATCAGCGGATAAGCAAATGTTCGCAGGACTGCATTACGAGTTGCTTTCGATGGGAAAATGTCGGAGCGCTTCCGATAGTAAACTAAAGCATTCAGACTCTGATTGATAGACTTGTTCATGATTTCATTATCTTCGTTCCCTTTGCTCCCCGAAGAAACCAGTTTCGCGACAGCCTCATCTGAATAGTAGTGATGGGAACGCACTCCAATGTTATTATCAGGATGATCAAGTTCACTATCCGACATGATACGGTCGATCGCTCGTGTTTTGTCCCTGGCATCAAACCAAAAAACAGTATCACCGACTATATACTTACACTCAATTAAAAGGCGTGCTTTCACAGTTCCAAATGTTCTATGGCTAAAAATATCAGCCACAAGAAACTCCTTTTCTGCGATAATGTCTATTTCTCTGGGTTTCTTGGTAAAATTATCGCTGTAATAGGGACTTACTAAAACGTTCCATCCGTCACCTCTTAGCTGTCTAACCACTTCAGAGTGCAGGCTGTTACCGCTTCGCTTCATGATTTTTTGAATCTCAGCTTTTTTTTCTGGAGTCATACCAAGGATCATACTACTCGTCTGCGATGAAGTACATTGCCGTCCGGCCGCACCGCGGATTGAACCAGAGTTTTTGGCTTAACTCAAATAGGATAGTGCTGTTTACCTGTTTCCTGTCCGAGGTCTGGTAGTCCAAGATTTTGAGGTAAACACTACTTGGTAATTCAGAGAAAAACCGCTCAAGTCAGCGGTTTTTCGTGGTGTGCATTTTTGCCGTTTCCGGCAATTTGTGCCGGACGTAGATGAAGTTCCAACCAAGATGCTGAAGATATCCCTGGAAAACATTTGGAAAAAGCTCGATTCTGATGATCCGGTCTTCAAACGATTCCCTTTTGATCCCGATAAACCTGTTGTGCCTGATCGGAAGCGAGGTATGAAAGGTAGGTTTAGTCCGCTATCTCGTGCATAGAGAATAGTCGGAACTAAGATTTGCTGAAAGGCCCACAATTTTGCCTCTTATGAGAAGACAATGAGCCGCACCCCTGTCGCGTACGAGCTCGTTCTGCATTGATGTCCTTGCCAAAGAGCTTAAAATAACGATCACCCATGCCAACTAAAGCATTAGCAGGACAAGTATCTCGACACTTACGCTCAATGTCGTAATCTAATATTCCTATATTGGATCGAAATCTTTGGATCCCATAATTGTAGACACCACCAATTCCAGTGCACAGTTCAATCATTTGCAGAACTTCGAGTGAAGCAAGATTTTCACTGAATAGAAAAACATTTTCGTTGCGCTTGAAACTATGCTCACTTGGAAGGCTCTGAAGATAAGATGGGGCATCGAGAAAACCTGCTTCCTCAGTTGAGGCATCATCTGAAGAAAACTGGCCTAAACATTCTAAACATGGTCGAGATGGTCCTACCGTTTGTAATTGCCAGTCAACACCATTGAATTCCCCCTTCTTGAAGCGAACAGCGATACCGCCGTCGATCACTGGAATTAAATGAGCATAAGCTAGATGATTCAGAATCTTGCGTGCTCTGGGTCGATCAACGCATGAAAAGATCACATCACAATCCAATGCAGCACGGTAGCCTTGTTCTTCGGCAACACTGAAGGAGGCTTTATTGATATTAATCTTCGCAGCCGTGGCGCTTGCGAGCATTCTTTCCTCAGTTACGTCAACTTTGAGACGTCCGAGATCCTTCTTTGTCGCAGTAACGAGGCGATCCAAATTATGTTCCTGAACTTCATCAAAATCGATGAGTATCACGTTCTCCATGCCCATCCGCGCTAGCGTTTCCGCTACGAGACTTCCCACGCTACCAAGACCGACGATTCCGATACGCAATCGAGCTAATGTGGTGTGATGTTTCTTTCCCCAGACTACAGCGGTCCGCTTAAACATTTCATTGAACGCAGGAGGGGGAACTAGATGTTCGGCAAAATACGTCTCCAACCTCTCCCCACTGCTACGCACATTTTTGCACCACTGCGGTTTAAACTCTCTTTTTCTAACATGCTGCCAAAAGCGAGCACTCCATACTCCATCCGAGCCAACCGTCAGGCCAAGGAACGGTAGGTCAGTCATTGTTTCCACAAAACCTGCCCATTTGCTCTCGGCATTAAAATCATCGCGGCTCATCCGCTGCCAGCCTGGATAGGGATGACTGTGTAGCAAAGCCAAACCGCAACCATTCTCAGCTGCAAAAGTTGCAGCCCGTTCAATATATTGAGAATTGAAACTGGCATTCCCATGTATTTGTCGATCGTCTGTCTCAGGCCAAATTGGCGTGTGCAAGAGGCCTGTCTGTCGCTTTACTCCATTGGAAGGAGTCCACAAGCAAAACAAGAGATCCTCGTCCCCGTCCGATCTTATTAAAACTTCCTTTAGATTTCTGTTTAATTCGTTCGAAAGTGCAGCACTGCATTCAATATCAGGCATGTTCAAAGATTGTGTTTATTTTAGCCATTAAACGTCGCGCATCCTTCCTGGATTCCGCTGCCCAGTTGAAATTCTTACTCCAATATCGCCATTCTGATCCAATTCCGCTATTTTGAATATTGCGGACGTTCGGTACACTATCCGTGGTTTCGTAGAGCTGCGGCATAGCCTTTACATGAATTGAGGAGTGAACGCTGTTCGGATAATCCACTGCCTCCAGTAATCCCAAAGCAATTATTTTTCCGATAAACTTACCGGCAACTATTTCGTACTCTGAGAAAACCACATAAGTGTTTCCATCAGCCCCCTTCATTTTCTCCGGTTTGTATTTAAGCTCAGTAAGTTCAGCAATCAGTTTGTCGGCACCAAATTGACTCATGATACAGGTGTCGGTTCATTATGGAAGATCACGAAATGCATGCCATTCTTTAATTCTACCGATGCATTTAAGTCTGTATATTTGGGTGTTTTATTTCCTTCCTTCAAACCAAGGGTTGTTTTAGTGCTGTCTTCCTTTGCATAGTCCTCAAGCAGCTGCTTGACAGTCAGTGTTTCAACTTCGACAGTAAATTTTTCTTTTTCAATGAAAAAGGTTATCTGTTTAGGATGATTTTCTTTGCCGCTATTTATGTTTTCGGTGTTCATATTCTTTAGTTTTGTTTAATTTTTATTAATGTTTTTTGTCTCTCGGTGGATTCGCATCGTGGGCGGGTGCAACAGTATCACTGTCGCGGATTTTTCCATCGCGACCATGGATTCGAACTTCTCCACCCCCGGAATTGTGAGCCAACTGCTTCGCGATTTTTTCAGCTTCAGCTTGTGTCCGGGCACTGTCACTTTTGCGGGCTGCGCCTTCGCGAGTAACTCCCCATTGCGTTTGTCCTTTCGTTTTTGAAACGTGATAGTTTGACATGTATTTTGTTATTAATATTAACTGTCTTGCGCCGCACACGATGCGGACGTAAGCTTACGATGCGAACAATATAGCAAAGGGATTCTGCTTGTCAAATGTAGAGGGTAAAAGAATTAAAGACTCAACTGAATCCCATCACCTTCGGGAAATAATTCCTCCAACCGAATTCTCGCTACGGCGCCATTTACGTTGAAGGTTGTCGAAACAAGTTCAATCGCCCTGCCACGATCTTCTCGCTTCAATTGTCGCAATGCAAAAGTTCCCCTGGTCTTCAGGAGCTCGCAATCAAGGGCTTTTTCCACCAGCGTTTTAGGGAGAAGCAGTGCTCCAATGGTCTTATTCGCCTGAAATTCCCACCATTTGCCGTGGTATCCAGGTTTACCAGTCGATTTAGCCGGCTCATCCCGGCAAAGTATCTTGGGTTTCTTTGGATCCATTTCTTGTCCAAAAAGCTGCTGTGGTTGAGATCCTAACACGAAAAGATGGGTATGCAGCAAACCGTGACCAGCTTCATGTGCCAATGTTGTATTAATACGACGTTCCGCTGTTTTACTTTCCTCCTCGGCCAGAGCGCGAGACACAACAATCTCTTCCACTCCTTTATTGGAAAACCGAGTGAAGCCAAGGACTCCGAGTGGTAAGGTTTCGTAAACAGGTGTGACTCCAAAACGCTTTTCGATGAAGCGTTCGATTCGAATGGGCGATGGAGTCTCGGGAAGCAGATTGAATTTCCGAAGTTCATCAAGACAAATCGTCTCAATTTCTCCGTCGGAAAAATATGGGCGCTCAGAGAAAGGGCCTGCTTTTGGCCGATAATGTTTCATCACTTTTTATCACTACTATCTTTCCCCTTCCTCTCCACCCACCTCAATAAGTCTTCTGCAGTAATCTTATTATCGACAATAGTCCGGAAAGCTAGTCCGTAAGCTGGATTTGATGATGCTAGTCTCTTTAAATCTTCAACTGGAGCGCGGGTATCAAATTTTTCCAATTCCTCAGTAGTAACACCAAGCATTTTAGCAATTTCTACCAAGACCTTTTCCGAAGGATAACGCCTACCAAGCTCAATATCCGAAACAAAAGCAGCAGAAAGTTCTAATTTTAATGCAAATTCACGTAAAGAGAGATCTTTCGCCTCTCGGAGCTCACGAATTCGCTCGCCTAATGTGGTATTCATAACAGTGTTAACATTGTTAGCTTACAGCAGAGAAAAACAGGTGTCAATTCTATGTCTGTTCGGGCATCTGTGAAATTAAATTGAACCAGATTTTATGGCTAAACTGAAAGTGTTTACCTGGTTTCCGCTGTTTACCTCATAAAGTCCGCTATGACCCGATTTTCAGGTAAACACTGCATGTCCGATAAAGAAAAACCGCTTATTTGAGCGGTTTTTCATGTAGCCCTTTCTTGCCAATTTGGCAAATTGAGCGGGACGTGGACGAAGTTCGAACCAAGTCACTCCAAACTGCTCTCGAAAGGATTTGGAAAAACCTGGATCCAAACTCAAAGATTTTTAAACGATATACTTTTGAACCTGGAGCACCGCTCGTTCCGGTTCTGCCCCGCGGGTGCCACCGTCGCCGCTTTCTTGATTCTTCGGAAAAGTGACTCTCGCCTGGCATCCTCTCACGCTATCAAACAACTTCGAATTTTAGAAACGAAATGGTTGCAGTAGTTTTTCTGGTTAACAAAAAGCCCTGGCTATATGAACCAGGGTCATTTCAGCAGAATCTAAATGGTTAGATCAAGCCAGCATTCTTCGCTCTTCTGTAGTTTCTTTCGATAACCCTCATCACTTCATTCACGCACTTCTGCGCAGTGGTTTCATCTAAATTGAATGGCGCCGATAAGAATTGGGTGAGAAAAGTATCTCGAAGCATTCGGAACCCCTTCTTATTCGGAGGTTTTGATCGTCCTTCCAACTTGTCCAATTTCGCTTTGGTCATAACGTATTCCTTTCACATAAAGAACTGATAGTTCCTGCGTATCATACGCCAAATAGGATCATGCGCAAAGGCGTACCGTAGACGCATCCCGGAATCTTTGGCCATTCAGTCTTATTTGATAAATGAAAATCAGATTTTTCAAGGAGTGCATTCTTGCCGCTTCCGGCAACTTTTTGGAGCCTTTCTACGAATTAGTTCGAACCTTTTTTAAGGATAACCCGACGTCTTAAGATCTCCCAATTCCGACACCAGTCAGTTTCATCTTACCAGAAATTGGGGTCTGGCTCACCACATCTCTGTGTCTTTTAGGGTGCCCTATCTACAACACCGCTCGAACTTTTTTCAAGGACAACCCTTTGGTGTTGGCCCCTGGTGCTTCCTGACGCAGGCTCGAACTTTTTTCGATGAAAACCCCTCTGTCTTATAGTCGTGCCCCCGAGAGGACTCGAACCTTTAGGGCATCCCCACACCCTTCCCCACAGTGGGGATACTCGTCTATCCCACGATCGCGTGTGTTCGCAATGGTTTCATTGCGATTTGTTCGCTTCGTTCCACCCCCGACATCGGTCGGTTTTATGGCTCGCACGGCGGATGGTAATGTGAATGGAAGCCGTGCTCGCCAAAAACCTCCCTCCGTCGCTCACGCGACAAACGAGTTCCCCCCACGGACGGGTTAGAACGAGTTTATTACGACTTAAAGGACAAATGTCCTTTATGAAGAATACGAGTTTTTGAACGAGTTTATGCTGCCTTAGCAACGGAGCGGGAGTGCCCAAAGACTTGGGAGCTTTCTGCACCTTTCGGTCAATCCGCCTCATACCCCCTTACCCCTTCGGCGGCTGCCCTCGGGTTTGAAACATCCCAAGACTTTGGGCTTAAGCGAGCGGGCGACTCAACACGAGCAATTCTCTCCGAATCGAAATCTCGTGTTCAGTCGCTGGGTCCGTTTCCAATTAATTTGCAACACCCAACTGAGTAATTTCGAACGAGTTTCCACAGAAAGTCAGGACAACGAGAATTGGGCTTTCTGAAAGTTCCCAGATCATGGAAGCTATGGGAACGTCCAAAGACGAACGTCAGGTCAATTATGAAACTACCAAAGTGCGACTCGGTTCAGGAGCTGAATACGATGTTAAAAATGGGCGAGATGCAGGGGGCGCTGATCGCGCTCAAATCCCATCTGGACACGGTTCCATTACGTATGGCGAACCATCCCAGCGCCAGGCTGTCATCCTGCCTACATCCGCAGGTACAATGACTGGCATATTTGAAATACAATATGCGCGGATCGCCATTTCAAATTCCAAGTGTATCTTGTGACTTCGGTTCGCCCTGTGCAGCAGCATTACGAATCCACTTCATCGCCTCTGACTCATTTTTGGCTGTGCCTTTTCCAACGCCATAGAGCACGGCAAGATCATATTGTGATTTTGGATCTCCTTTTTCTGCTTGGCGCTTCACTGCTCGAAACAATCTAGCGTCCGGTTGTTGATTCTTCGATATGAATGATAAGACAAACGTGCCTTTAATTATGAGGAAGGAAACCAGGAAAAGGGTTCTTACGCCCATCTGCGAGGATTACTGCGTTGGCAGAAAGCAGGAACAGTATTTTTCAGCACCAAACTTAACGCAATGAGGACGGAACGTTGTCCGACTAAATTTTTTTGCCGTTTTAAAAACTGCCGAGCTCGCTTCAGCCTAACAGTTTTCGAATGCCCGTATTGCCATGCGACGGGGCCGACGGGTTAAGAAAGGAACGCCAAAAAGGATTATCTAAACCGCAACGCGAACACGACAGTCGCAGTTGAGCTGTTTCTATTGGAAATATTGGTGAAATTGAATATCCGTTGCCAAGGGCACGTAACACAATGAAAATTTAGCTGTGACCGACAACCATCTGCGGTGATTTTTTCTTTGCCCGGACTAATGTGAACGTCTAATATCGGTGAAATCCACTATGAACGAGGTGAACCTTGATTATATCCTAAATGAGTTATCTTCAGATCACAAGGATGAAATTCTTTTTCTGTCCCAGGTCCTTGGCCGTCCTCTTTATGAGACAGGGAAGATTGCGAGTTCGATAATCACCCGCAGTGAACTCCTCTTATTTGGTTGTTCAAGTCCACGGTTTGCTTATCGCCTTTATTTTAAGGATGCGCAAGGTTTTATCAACATACGACGCTTGGAGGAATTAGGTGCGAGCATTAGTAATTGCAATGAAGTCGCTTCCGAAGGTGATGGTACTATGACACGAGCTGAGATTGCCGCTATGATAAAGCAGCCCGCGCAAAGTTGTATCGCTGATTGCCTGCTCCCCCGCCCCAAAGGGCTTTCCGCTAAAAGGTTTCATGTGATTACCTCTTCATTGAGTTCGGCATACGGTGAAACACTCGATGGTCCAAAGGTTATGCTGCCGAGCTATGAGGGAACCCCTTTTCTTAAAAGCATTACTTTAGGAGGTGGATTGTGTGCACAGGCTTGTGCATTTATGTCATCTGCGATTCTCCATGACTTCGCCACTGGTATTCATGGTTTAGCAGAGATAACTGCTCTTGCTCATTCGGTAAGGCGAAAAACGTTATCAATTTCAGGCCTGGATAATCGCTTAATGGCAAGATACTTTCTTGCCGTAGCTCTCTCCATGACGGAACAGTCACCGCGTACAAACATGCGGAATACTACCAAACAGTTCGGGCGAACCCAACACTTGGAATTTGAAATGGCGATCCGCGCATATTGTATTTCAAATATGCCAGTCATTGTACCTGCGGATGTAGGCAGGATGCTTGGCTTTTCTTGCGCAGGCCCCACAGCAAAGCGAATCGAGGCGGATGATATTTATTTTCAGAATCGTATTCGAGCAGATTTTTCGAAGTTCGATTACAAAATTCCACATCGTCATTGCTTCGTTGTAGTTGGTTGCGAGAAGAACTTTAATCCGGGTTTTTGCTGTTTTCTTTTTAATGATCCAGCCGCCCATCCATTTATGTGGGCGAGTACTTCACAATTTTTGAGAATTGGCACGTATAAGCCGCCGGAAAACAGCGAAATCGACAGCCATAGGTTCTTTGCCGTAGTGCCGCTGGCGGTGCGGATGCCACTCTTGGATTTTATGTCACCAGGCTCATTCGAGAAGCGCTCTGGCTTGTCCTGGCTTTCTCGTTGGTATAGAAACATTTACTGCCCAAAAATAGCAAGTCAACGTTCGGATTTTCAACTAATACAAATAAGGGATCTCGCTTTGCTCTCTCCTTTTTTGAATCCTCTCAACAAAAATGGTTTAAGTGCTCACTGTACCGTCGAATCCATACGTGAATCTTTGCTGGAAGTTGCTCGAGGGTTGCAAGATGGTTTCGATTGGTCGCCGGACCATTGGATATGGCTCGAATTGATGGGTGAAACTATTTGGCTATGGGATGCCGAGATAGAACCAGTACTGGAGAGACCAATTGAGTGCTTGGTTTGTTGGATAAGTATTGATGTCAGCAAACCGACGATCCATTGGCCAAGAGATTTTGAGCCGGACTAAGGATTACTTTTATGACTCGAAAAGCCAGCAGACTTTGTCCTGCAATAATTTCTTCTTTCTCCGTGACCGGTAGTGACCCGGACTACGATGCAATCCCTCCAGAGTGTGAATATGTTGAAGCATATTGTTTCATGCAACGCTGTTTGCCTGGAAATACTACGTCCTTAAATGCCGTAAGACACCTTGCTGATCTGCATCATCAGGGAAAGATTGATGAAGTTGTTAATTCGCTTGAAGAGCGATTCCGAGGGAAAAAAATTGCGGCACTTGCAACTTTTGCGCCAGAACTTACTGCCAAAGAAGGTCGGAACAGCGATTTCGAAAATGCATATCACGCGTTAATGTTACTAATCGATGTCGTCCGCGTATTGCAAGTCAGAGGGCATCCAGTCAATACCATTGAGCTTGTTAGTGGTTCCCGAATAAAATCTATTTCCAGAGAGCCTGGCTCGGCCTCTACCTGCTTTGTTCACCGTCTGACTCAATCAACTGCAATGTCTTTGCTCATAAGCAGACTAAAAGAAGTGGCGGCTTACGCGTATCGTCCAACTCCTGTATTTCTTGCGGTGGAACTTGAACCGGGACCGCTTTTTATTCTGTCGAGCCCGAATTCTGTGACACGGTTTTGTAAATTGATCGACGATAGCAAAGATGAAGCTCTAAAGCGGTGTGTGGGTTTGAACTTGGATATTCCACATTGGCATTTCCTGGCAGGTATTTTACCCGAATGGTTAGAAGCTCCTGAGAATAAGGCAGTTTATCGACGAATTGCTCATGCTCACATATGCGACCACCATATCGGTCACTTTTGCGATCTTGTGCCTATGACGTTTAACTCAAAGGGAACTTTTCTACGCTGGTTTTCTTTTTTGCATCAGCTCAGCAGTGAGAAGCGCCCGGTCGGTTTGCCCAAATTTAGCCGCTTCGTCTCCTGCGAAATGGAAGCATGTACTGATAAAAGGCTAGTTCAGAATTGTTATCAACGCGTGTCAGAGCTGTTAGCGTACAATTCAGCAACAACCCGACCTAAAGTTGTTTCACGCAATCAAATAGCAAGAAGAGCTGAAGCGTAAACGTCTTTCACAATTGAGGAATCTTGGACGATCGCAGAATCCCAAGAAGCCAAGTCGGGGCGTACGCGTATTCTACCAACGCCGCGGAACATTTCGACGAATCATGGAGATTCAGATGCACGTGAGTGACTGCGCTTAGTTTCGGAACCCCTTGTTAAACCCCATGTTTCTTCCGAAGAAAAAACGCGTTTACGAGGTAATCGCAAACGCGTTAAGTTAGACCGAACCCTAATGATTAATTAGCGTCTCTTCCTTTTAGGGGCCATAGGTACGGGAATTGAATCGAATGGTTCTGACGTCGGATACTGCGCTGTGTCATGAGCCGCAAGAACCTTTGCCAATACAGCCATACTGGATTGTTCGCGGGCTGCACCATTTCTAAGTTCAACTTGAACTTCGCGCGCTATCCTTTCATTGCATTCAGCCTCAACTTTCTTTATAAAGGCAGTTTTCATGTTGTGAGGTTGATTTGTTTTTGTTCTTGACTTCTTCCGAGTTCTGTTTCTGATTGAACTGCTCTTCGAGTGTGAATTAAGCATCATAGCCTCCAGTTGACGAGAAAAATTTGTCGCCAAAAAATACGTACAGTTTTATCCATTAGATATTCTAACAATACTAATTAGTTTGTGTAAAGTTTGTGATCTGAGTCACTGCCCTAAAAAAAGACGATCCCAACGATTTAAGACACAATTCTCAGCGATTTGTTCCATACTTTCTCTGCTCTGCGAGCAAATCCCTTATAGCTTTTATCGTGCCGATTCCGTTTAAGGATTCATATAGGTAGATTGACCCATTTGCCTGGAACTTATCCAGTAAGGCTTCTTCCTGAAAGATTCAATACTGACTGCAGCAGTCTCGCTCACAGAGGTAGTAGTTACCTCAAATTTCCCCGCCCCCTCTCTGTTTTCGCCTGCCCTCTTTTCATTATACCGTCCGGTCAAGGTCGCTCCAGCCTGGCCCGGTCGGTTTCGTTCCACCGCGCTCGCCCAACCTTGACTTCGGACGGTGCGTTAAGAGTGCGGGCGCCACAACGCCACGCACAAAGGTCGAACGATTATTAACCAAACACAAAATGAACATGACGTATATCGAACAGTTCGAACAGGAGCTCGTAAAGAAGCTCCAGGGCGCAGAGGACACGGCAACCATCATCCGATGGATTTCCGAGAAAGTCCTTGAGAGCTACAAAAACGGTATCACCGCCGGCCAGAAAGGCGCGAAGGTGATCCGCAAGGGTCAAAGCCGCAGAACCGGTTTGACTTCCCAAGCTCAGTAGTCGCGAGCTTGCATTAATCGTTCTTTTCGGAAAAGCCCCGTCGCAAGGCGGGGTTTTTTCCGTGCAACCTTTGGCGTTTCCGAGGGGCGTCCCCGACCCCCTTACCCCCTGCCGGATCTCCTCCCCCGGGGGGCTTTGTTAACAACGATCTTTTTATGGGTAATTTCTAAGAATTGGTTTGCCAGAACACAGGCAATAATTTGCTTGTAAAGTTTTAGCAAGAAAGTAACAAGTATGGCAAGGAAATCAGACTCAATTACTTTATGAAAACATGCCTTCAAATAGCGGCCGTGAGTGTCGGATTATTCCCACTGATCGGCTGTGCAAATAAATCTATCACAGCGCAGCTGCAGCGATACGCATACACAGAAATTCGTCCGCCGTCTCGGTTGACACCTCCTGGCACAATCATTCTAATAACCCACCGGAAACCATTACAGGGAAACACTGTGTGTCCTGCGGATAAGGCGCTGGGGCAAAGGGTTTCGCGACCGGAATTCACTGCCGCCTCAGATTCGGCGTCTGCCGAGATGGCAAGAGCTTTCACCGGAAGCTTTAAGCTTGATGGTGGTTACCTTGAGCAACTCAAGCTTAGCGCAAAATTCGAGGCAGTCAAAAGTCTTAAACTATCCCTGTCGAACGTCAAACTTCTTGAGCTATCAGACGTATCAGTCTTCAAACTCATAAAAGATCGCGATCCCGATTGCGCCCGGGCTATTCAATTCCGCCGCAATGAGCAGCAGGAGTTGACGATGATAAATTATGCGTTGGTGGCAGATGCTCAATACACGATTTCATGGAGTCGAAAACTTGAAACTGCTGTGAAGGCGGATATTACGAAAGAAGTCGCTGCAAACCTTGGTGTGGAGGTAGCATGGTCAGGGGAGGACTCTTTCAAAGGTGCCAATCTTATTTGGGGAGTGAGGGACGATGCCGCTCTTCTTAAAATATCTGTGACCAACCTTCTATCGACCGGTGTGCTCGGCCATTCTGCCAAGCTCCCTATTGATCAGCCCTTGTTACTAAAAAATGATTAGACCATCTGCCGTTATACTCATTTTGACTATGCCAGGCTGCGCGAACCATGAAACGCTTCCAGCCGCTAAATCGGTTCAAGTTGAATATGTCGTCACGGGGGTTACACCTTTAAAACAGAAGTCAAGCATGGCTTGCTGGATCACGTGCGCGGCTATGCTGAAATCGTGGAAAGAAGGTGATTTAGTAAGTCCCGAACAACTGGCGAAAACGCTTGGCGAATTCTGGCTAAATTTATTCCAAACGGATACCGGGCTACCTCGCGAAAAGTACCTTGAGTTTGCGAAAGATGCGGGTTTGCGCTTTCAATGGCCAGCAAATTGGCTGCCTGAAGGTTATATAAATTTGCTAAAAGATCATGGTCCCCTTTGGATTGCGTCCGGTGTTTCCTCGCATGCTCGAGTTTTATACGGTGTCGTCAAAAGAGGAGAAAAATTTATTATGCTATTCATGGACCCCGCAAGCGGCACGGCAAGAGAGGAGGCATTTCAGGATTTCTTCCCGGAGTTCGAGAAAGAGGCCGTGCTCATAGTCGGATATAGACCTGACCTCGCGCTTCCCGTTCAGATACTACATTATTAATTAATCAGCTTGCCTCAAAGTCAATTGGCCTCTGGACGGGATCGCTGTTTTGATTCACCCGTCCTGTATCGAGCAGGTAAAAACTTCTGGAGGGACGGAATTCTTACAGTCGATTAGAAAACGGGCAAAGTGATCAGACAGAGCGGCGTTAATAAACGGTTCGAGAAACAAAAACTGTCCTTGAGGGTTCACTTCGAACCAAACAATATTTCCTCCTAAATCGATCTTTAGGTCAATAATGCCCATTTCCAATCCGAGAGCGTTTAGAACTTTTTGTGTTCGTCCACGAATATCCTCGGGAACTTCCAACGCGGAAATCGGTACATTCAAATTCGGGCGCCAGTCCAATTCATTGGATCGGATTAGAGCGGCGATTTGAGTCCTGCCGAAACAGTTAAGCCTGATATGATCGGTCCCCTCTATTAACTCTTGGTAAATAGCCGGACACGCGGAATAAGCAAGCTCGGGGATGGATTCTGGATTTTCAAGTTTCCGAGTTAGTAAAAATGGGGATGAGACACCTATCAGTGGTTTAACCACAACCTTTCGGCCACACATCTCATAAAATGAAATGACTTCTTCCTTGGACTGAGTCATAAGAGTTTTCGGGATGCGGAAGCCACATTTTGATGCTACGTTTAACTGATGCAACTTATCAGAGGCCCGCGTTGTTGCTTCTGGTTCCGACACCCATCTACCTCGAAAAGAGCACGCAGACAGCAAGCTTGTCATTCCGCCACGACATTCGTTGTTAATGAACTCCAACTCTTTCGAGTTTTCGGTAATTGTTGAAGTCTGAATTCCTCTTGGACGGCGAAGCCAGATTACCGCAATATCAGAAACGCGGATCCGAAGGCCTGAACTTGAAGTAACATACGCGTCAAACGGGGGATCTGCGCCCCAGCCTAAAGAACAACTTAAGCAGGAGGAGGCCGAAATTCGATCGCTCTCGATTATGTGAACGGCATTATGTCCTAGCCGTTGTAACGATTTTCTAACTTCAAGGGCATGCAAATCCTCTGCCAGCGTGAAAATCGCAATCATGCTACTCTTTTTTGAATAGGAGCGCAGCTCACGTTTGGTGGACCACGCTCCTTGAAGATTGGACTACACCAATCCGCAGTCATCAGTGCACCCACCCGAGCACGTCTCACAAGCATGAATAGGCGCTCCCCCGGCCCCGGCTCCTTTTACAGCAACTCCGTGAAACTTCTTAACGTCCTCCTCCCACTGTCTCAGATCTTCGGGTTTATCAAGAACAATATATCCAGTCGGTTGAATCTGAAACACAATAGGTGGTACTCCTTTTTTCACAGAGCGTTTGTTTACTGCTTCTCCTATCCTTGGCATAACTTACCTTTGTTGATTGTTATCCTCAGCGTTAGAACCATTCTAACCTTTCGTGGCGATTCTTGGCGACTCATTGCAATTCTGTCAAGAATCATTCGGAAAAATTTTATTTTCTTGTGTTCGCGCCAGAAAAATCCTCGCAACGCATTCCGCCAAAGTCCAAATCGTTTTACAATTCCTGAACTTGAACGACATCACTCCAACAAAGATCTTGTCGTAATTTTAAACCCACGCCATAAACGTTTGTGCTGAAATTGGAGTATTGGCTGGATTCACTCTCGTTTGGTAATATTGAACTACTCCAACAAAAATGCTTTGCGCAAAGCGACAACTGAATGGAGAGGTTGCAATCGCGTATTCCGAATCAAAGGCGAACGCGCCTTTTCTTTGCCCTGAATGCAACGAGGAAGTCGTTTTGCGCAGTGGTAGAGTCCGGGTTAATCACTTCGCCCACAGAATTCCTCAAAATTGCCACAACGGAACAGGCGAAAGTGACGTCCACCGGCGCTGCAAGATGGAGATTTATGAGGCTCTTTTACGAACTCCAGGCGTAACCAATGTAGAATTGGAACGTCCCTTGGATACCAATCGACCGGACATTTCAGCTTATATCAATGGCATACCCGTTGCGATTGAAGTTCAAATAAGCGCACTCTCAATGGAGAGCATTATCCGCAGAACAGCCGAATATTCCCGGAAAGGAATTTATGTGCTCTGGCTTGCCCAATGGACCCCATATCTTGATGGCGTTCGTTACAGTCCCCGCCTTTGGGAAAAATGGATTCATGCAGCATATTTTGGCCGCATTTATTACTGGCTCGAAGGATTGAAAGTTGCGTCTTACCATTTTGATCCGTATTTCAAAAATATTCCGGAAAGTTCGTGGTACTCAGACCGCGGTGAACAAATGAGCTCGCGAGGTTACAGCCGCAGGTCAAAAAGATACCGCTCCCCTGTTCGTAAGAGAATTCTTAGCTTAGTCGAAGATTTTCTTCCGAAGGATCGCGAGTGGTGGAAAGGAAGCGACTTTGTTATTCCCACCTCAAAACTTTTTATGGAGCGCATAAGCCATGGCGCACATTCCAAACGGATCATCAGGGAGAATGTTAGAAACCCTTTCTGCAACAGCGAATGCATTCTCCCAGTCTTGTGCCATACAACTAATGATCCATTTCGTCTGGAGGACATCCGGATTTGATTGACTAGGCGTGGATATTTTAGCGACTTCCTTGTTAGCTTTCTGCCAATCCCCCAAGTCGATCCAGCCTTGGGCAGTTTTAAGATGGCGGCGGTCTTTGGTGAGAAGCGCCTGCTTCTGCCTTGACATTAAAGCTGATTAAACAACAGTCCAAGCAATATGGAAGGGAAATCCGCAACTAATTTTCGGCCGTGCATCATGAGGGAAATGAATATTGTGAATAACTTTTTGTAAAATTACTTGCCAAGATTTTCTGACTTCATAAACTGCTTGGGTCTAAGGAACTAATCATGTAAGAACGGTCGAGGGCGTTGTTTGCGGGCGGGCGGATCCGTAAGCAGCATGAAAACACTCCTCCAAAATAGTGGGTCAGAAGCCAAAGCTGCTTCACAGCGGTTGGGGGAGGAGTTCACTTTCGACCAGATTATCGGTCGGAGCGAAGCGTTGCTCTCTCAGATCAAAGTTGCTCGAAATTTTGCGCAGGAAGATGGAGCTGTTTTGATCCGTGGGGAGACAGGCACTGGCAAAGATCTTTTTGCGCGTGCAATTCATGATTGCGGTAATCGCAGGAATCGTCCGTTCATAGCCGTAAATTGCGCTACTCTGCCCCCTAATTTATCTGAAAACGAACTATTTGGGCACGCTTCTGGCGCTTTCACAGGAGCACAGCGTGTTCATAAAGGGCTGGTCGAGGAAGCAAACGACGGAACTTTGTTTCTTGATGAAATCGATTCTCTTGCCCCTGAAATTCAGCCGAAACTGTTGAGAATTCTTGAACAAGGAGAAACACGGCGACTGGGTGAAGCTCTGAACCGCCGAGTAAACGTGCGCATCATTTGTGCTACGAATAAAGATCTCCTGGTACTGGTCCAAACCCATCGCTTTCGCTCTGATCTTTATTACCGTTTAGAAGTGCTTTCTCTTGATTTGCCGCCGCTCAGGGAACGGATCGAAGACATTCGATCCATTGCCGAGAACTATTTCCGCGAACGCATTAAGATGAGGTTAGCAACTGGGCGTCCGACGTGTGCGGAAGCAACTTTTTTGACGCCTGAAGTAATAAAGCGCCTCTGTGGCTACGCTTGGCCAGGAAATGTTCGCGAGTTGAAGAATGTGATTGACCGTGCATTCGCACTTTCAAATGGGGGCCAAATTTCCCTCGATGACTTGCAGCTAGAAAGGCACGGCAGCCCTGAAAAGCTTAATGGTAGCTATAAATCAGCAAAACAACATTTTGAACTCAAGTATTTAAAGGATTTGCTGCTCGAACATGATTCGGATGTAGCTCTGGCCCAAGCGGCATCCGGTCTAAGCCGGTCTGCCTTTTACGCTCTCCTTCGCAAGCACAAACTTCAGCATTTCGTAAGCCGACAGCGAGTTGTTGCCTAATTGGCTTTTCGCTTTTTCGCATCCCTTGCGGAGGGCTCCTCTGTCAGTCCTGTTTTCAGGATTTTTTGTGCTGTTTTCAGCACAACCAAAATCCTTAATGTTTTAGAAGGATGCATTCATAAGATTCCATTTTGTTTGTGCGGTTTTCCGCACAAACCAGGTTTCTCTTACAAACTACTCTCGCAGCTCACGGAAAAAATCCGCTCCACAAAACGCCCGCAAACAAACGGCAACGCCGACTTTCTTATTCCGCCGTCGGCCACCTTTCACCCATTGGCATACTCCAAGCTAAAGAGAGTTCCGAAATCGAAGTATCCGCGACAATCATAGTACAAACGTACGTTACACTTATGAACCCAGCTCAAGTATTTCAAACACTCGGTCGAACGGAACCCTTCTTTGCGGTCAGTACCTCAATCCATTACCGCAAGAAGAACATGCAAGGTGATGCCCGGGAGCGATTCTGGCGGGAGGGCCGGGATTGCGTAAAGGCTATGCTAGATATCGTCGGCAAACACTCCTTTCGCTCCGTCCTCGACTATGGTTGCGGTGTAGGCCGGCTGCTTCGCTGTACGCTGCCACGCGCCGATGTTGCCTATGGCGTAGACGTTAGCTCTGCTATTCTTGAGAAAGCGTCCGAGGTCTGCCCCTTGGCGAGTCTCATGGAATACAATCGGTGGGTAGCATCCTCTCCGCGTGTAGAGTTTTCTTATAGTGTAATCGTCTTCCAGCATATTCCTGAAGATGAAGGCCTAGTCATTCTCGACCATCTCCTGAACCATACCGAAAATGTCTGTGCTTTCCACATAGTGGTTGGTGACCCACGCACTTGGTTAACCCGGATGTTATTTGAGCTTTCCTTTGCGCCATTTTTTGCCGGTCTTTCCAACTGGATTCGCGGTCGTAGTTGGAAGGAGCCGCGCATTCCCATGTTCTGCTGGAACATCGAGAATGTGAAACAAAGCTTCCGGCAAGCTGGGTTTGATTTATCTATTCATCCTTTCCCTAACTGCGCTGAACCCTGGGAGAGCTATTTGTTCGTAGGTAATAAAAGATCAAAATTTGAATAAGCGAATCCCATAACCATGTAACGTCGGAATTTTATGAATATGCATGATACCTATGAGTCTGGAGTTCCAAATCGTTTTATTGACGCTGAAAGACAAGAATTCCTAAGAACTGGCAATCGAAGACCATGCTGCTGCGGTTGCCATGATCGCATGGAAATCGGCCCCTCTTGTAGGAACCATCTTTCTGATAACCATGGCGCTACTCCCAGCATCTCTTATCATCTTGCAATCCATCGTTTTGCCTCCTCCGCTTTTTTGCCGATAACCCTTCTATGTTTGACCATTTGCACTCAGGCCCAGCCCGAGAGTGAGGTCTTAACTTCAAGCCTAGAGGTTGTCGCCCAATCCCCTTACGCAATCGCCAGCCGTGATGGAAATATGAAGATCTGGTCAAAAACTACTTGGGAGTCCAATGCGCTGACTGGTGAGGTAACCTCGAAAACCAACTCTTACACTGAACTTGCAACGGCTTCAGCTCATCTTCTGAACGGTCAATGGGTCGACTCTAGCGAGCAAATTCAAATCACCGAAACTGGCGCTCGTGCCACGAATTCCCAGCATAAACTTGAATTCCTGGGTAATATCAATTCCCTTGGCGCAATTCGCCTCACTTTACCGGAAGGAGACAAACATCTAATTTCGACACCGATTGGGTTGAGCTACTTTGATACCTCCAGTGGTAAATCCGTCCTGATTGCTGAGCTCAAAGATTCGCTGGGTCAACTTCTACCCTCCGGAAACCAGGTGCTCTACCCAGATGCATTTACCGACTTTTCTGCAGATCTTCTTTATATCAACAGCATCTCGGGCTTTGAACAATTAGTCGTACTCCGCCAGCAACCTCCTTCACCTTCTGAGTGGGATTTAGATCCTGAGACAACTGTTCTCCAAGTGATTACTGAATTTATTAATCCACCCGTTCCGCAAATCACTCAGCGAAAAGTAGGTGGAATGCCAGACGAACACCTGGACTTCGGTCAGACGCAAATGCCCAAGGGTTACGCCTTTGCCCTCGACAATGAAAGCAATGCCATACCTGTGACGAAGCAGTGGCTTCTCCTCGATGGCCGTCAGTGTTTGGTAGAATCAACCCCTTTCAAGTGGCTGGAGCCATTGCTTAATGAACTTCCAGCACCGCCTGGTCAAGCTAACCTGCACAACTCTCCTGAATCCGTTCTTTACAAAGTCGCTAGCCGACATCTGTTGCCTTTGCGCAATTTCGCCAAAATGAAAACGCCAGCTCTTCGGCTGGCAAGCGTCCCCCCGACAATGAAAGGAGTCGCCATTGATTATATTACTGCCACAAGTCAGGCCAATTTCACATTCCAGGCAGATACTACATATTATGTCCGTTCCAATGTAACTCTATCGGGAACTACTGTCTTCGAAGGCGGCACGGTGATCAAATTTACCAACAGCACCAGTGCCAAACTCTCCTTGAGCTCTTTTGTATGCAAGACCGGTCCGTATCGAATGGCAATTTTGACTTCCAAGGACGATAACACAGTTGGCGAATCACTCCCAGGTTCAACAGGTTCACCGACCAATTACCAGGGAGCAACATTTCTTTCCTACGGTTCAGGTGCTTATAAATACATGCGCTTCTCATATGCCGGCACCGGTCTTGAGGGGTATCCCGACATCGGCGACGGCGGTGTTTGGCACTGTCAGTTTGTCCGTTGTGCGACCGGGATATACGGGAATGATACCGACACAGATCTTTACAACGTGCTTTTCTCCAGCTGCGGAACAGCCGTCAATATTACCTACGCTGGTAATACCTTCCGCGGACAACACGTGACCGCTGATCAAGTAACAACTTTCTTTAGCGCACCAGATACAACTGGGAAGCTCACCAATAGCATCTTAGCTGGAGTGTCCACCAATGGCGGTATTCAAACATTCGTCAATTGCGTTACCAATTCCAGCTCAGCGGGGCTGTACCAAACATCAGGCGCCGCAAGTTATATTTTATCCGACAGCAGCACAAATCGAAATGCGGGAACCACAAACATTAATACAACTCTCGCAAATGATTTGAAAAGCCTGACAACTTATCCTCCCATTCTTCTGGCGAGCAACATCACGACCGCTACGATACTCAGTCCGCAAGCCCAGAGGGATACAGATGTTCCAGACCTCGGCTATCATTATGCACCCTTAGATTACGTCGCGAATGCGCGGGGTGTCACAAGTACTCTCATTCTTACCAATGGGGTCGCGATTGGAACATACGGATCTGGAGCCAGCTATGGCTTTAGCCTTTCTGGTTCAGGTAAGATCGTCTCTCAAGGATTACCCAACGCCCTGAACTATATTGTTCGCTACAACACTGTTCAGGAGCAATCGACTACCAATTGGTCAGCTAGTTCGGTCGGCTCCTCTGTCCTGATTGGTGCTTACACGGCTACCGCCCAATGCCGCTTCACTGGTTGGTCAATTCCAGGCGCAAACGGGTACCACCTCTATGCAGATGCTGACACGAATTGGAATACTTTCGCGGATTGCCAGTTTACGGGTTCAGTTCTGTGGTTTACACCGGGCAAGGTCGCCTTCACTAACTGCCTGTTCGAGAGGGCCTGGCTTAATTTCCGTGACCATGGGATGGGCAGCGGTCCTCAATTGTATCTATTTAACAATCTCATGTCTGGCGGGACACTCTGGTGGATTCAAATTGCAACAAACCTCGCCTATGACAACGTATTTGATCGAACGACATTTACGCAAGGAGCTCCAAACACAGCTTTTGCTCACGATTACAATGCGTACGTCACTAATAAAACTCGACTGAGTCCGAATGGCGTGCATGATGTAATTCTTACAAATAATCCGGTTTATCTCACCAGTTATTTAGGTACTTACTATTATCCAACGAATGGAGGGTTGCTAAGCACCTTAATTGACGCTGGTAGTCGTTACGCAACGAACGCAGCTCTGTATCACTTCTGCACTACTACAAATCAGGTTAAAGAAGCCAGCAGTAAGGTCGATATAGGATTTCATTATGTTGCCGTCGATCCGGCTACTGCTCTGCTATACGACACAGACTCAGACGGTAGCCCCGATTACCTCGAGGATACCAACGGAAACGGCACGTTGGATTCAGGCGAAACCAATTGGGAAAGCCCTTGGGACCTTGGGCTCCGAGTTCTCATCACCCGTCCGAAAAACAATTCCATAATCCCGTAACCAATAACACCGATGAAATCAGCTCTCACAATTTCATTCGCACGAGTAGCCGCTGCTTTTCTGGCCTTCTCACCTCTCGCTACTGGGCTCGCTGCTGAGGTACCAAACTACACCAGCATGGTCCGGGTGCGGCCGGTCTTTCCGGTCCCACTAAGCTGGGCAGGAGCCGAAGCCCCTCCGAGTGGCGATTCCCAGCAACTCTGGAATGCCCTCACGGCTTTCGATATAAGCGCCGCTGATGGAATAGCCTCCATCGAGCAATTCCTTTTAGCCTATCCTGACTCCGAATGGAGTCCCTCATTGCACTCAAATCTTGCTGAATTCTATCGCAGCACGGGCCGGTACACCCTTGCTCTCCGACACTGGGAATTGGTATGGGCGGCCACAAAAGATCGTAAAACCGAAAATGCGCAAAAGATTGCCGCACGCACTGTCGCACATTGGACGCGACTGCTCGGCAGTCTGGGCCGGAAAGAGACCCTTGAAAATGTTCTCAACGAGGCTAATAAAAGGGGGCTGGATTCAACCCAATGGGCTTGGATGATCGAGGGTACCAGGGGAGGGCTCCTAACAATGAAATCCCGTCCGGATATCTCTTACACTTGTGGCTCCCACGCCTTAGCTCAACTCGCAAAAAGTATGAAACCCAGCAGCTCGGAATGGCGCCAGCTTCATAAGGTTCCCTCACCGGATGGTGGTTTTAAAATGTCTCAGCTCTTGGATTTAAGCAAGGAGTATGGCCTAAATCTCATCGGGGTGCGACGCGATGTAGGTGGCGTTATACCTGTGCCCTGCGTGATCCATTGGACCCTCGATCACTATGCCGCAATCGTTTTAAAGGAAGGAGACAGATATAAGGTCATCGATCCGACATTCGGCGAAGCGCGCTGGCTTACATCCGAGACCATAAATGCCGAAGCCAGCGGCAACTTCATGGTTCCCGCCGACCAGGTGCCCCTCGGCTGGAAGAAACTGTCCGCCGACGAAGCAACTCTTGTGCAAGGCAAGGGCTTTCCAAACATTATAGACGATGATCTCGATGAACCTCCTCCTTCCGACTGCATTCCCCCACGAGATCCCCCGGGTTCTGGCGACGGTATGTGTGTGTGGGATGATCCGAATGGCGAAAGCTGCGCGCCGGATGACTGTGGCATGCCGGTCTATCAAATCTCCGAGCCTTATATTTCGCTCTGGTTGTACGATACTCCATTATTTTACAAGACTTCCACCGACTGGGTGAAGCTCAAGCTAAGTTACAACCAGCGCGAAGCGCCAAAGAACGATAAGATGTCTAGCTTCGGGGAGGGCTGGGGGTGCAACTTGCTCGATTACGTCGTCTCAAATATGGGTGCAGAAACCAGAACTATGGTTGTCGCCGGTGGGGGAGTAAGAAGATACCCTACTGACGGGGGGATCGAGTATAAAACGGGAGGGATATACACTGTTGGGGCCGGCGGCGGTGCTGGGGCAACCATTTCCAACCCTTACGGAGGGCTCACTCAGTATGGTTACATGGAAATTGTCGAAATCGGTACCACCAATTGGTTCGTTAACGCCAAAGTGGACGCTTACGGCCGACAAACGGGCTTCGGCTGGGATACGGTCGTAACAAACGGCTTTTCCTTTGTTCGTATTACCAACATCACCGACTTCGATGGAAAAAAACTGACCTTTGGCTACACTGACCCGACACATCCGTTCCTTATTACCTCGGTCACTGATCCGTACTCGCGCTCTGCGACATTCCAGTATGACACAAACAAACACCTCACGTCCATCACTGACATGAAGGGCATGACCACGACGTTTCAATACGACACAACAGGCTTGATCACTAACATGTCTACCCCCTATGGCGACACCAAATTCAAATACTTCACTTCTAGCAACAATATTGGGTTATACCCTGGAAGCCCATTGAATCGCGCCATGGAAATCACCGAACCAGACGGCGCAAAACAGCTCTACTCTTATCGCGATGTTGGGGCTGACGAAGAAGGCACTCAACTTCCGGGCACTTTCGTTACCTATGATCCAGCGTATAGTCACCGCAACAGTTTCCACTGGAATCGTCAGCAGTACGCCGCTTTGTCCGCGCAGGCTCTGACTAACTATCTCGACATGCCTCAAGCTGACTATTGGAAAGCTAGTCTCAAACATTGGTTCCACGATGCCGACTATGCGGGCTACAAGGTTACGGGGACAATCGGGGCCGAAGCCGGGCCAGTAGTTGATGCTGAAGGTTGGCGCGGGCACGGAGTTGCCTATGATTACGTGGGACAAACGGATCCTGCCTTTTCCGGCAACGTGCAATGGATTTCAAAAGTCACGCGAATCATCGGACCTCCTGGCAATTATTCCTTTGCTTATACCGACATTGTCCGCAACCAGGCGGGCCGGCCTACAAACATAACCCATTCTACTTACCCGGAGATCAGTACAAGCGTATCCTTCACCAATGAGTATGATATGAACGGAAAGCGCTTGCTCCGTCAGTGGGGACCTCGCGGCGAGCTGTTGCGAGGCTACGGTTATTCAGGAGTTTCCTCTTATCTTGTGACCTCAGTTACAAATGCCCTGAGCGAAGTAGTTCGTTATACGCACGAGCCTAATCTGCTGCACGTGGCCAGCATCACTTATCCCAGCGGTCTGGTGACCTCGAACTTTTATCATACCAGCGGTACCTTCTCGAATTGGCTGAAGTCAAGTATTGACGTTGGTTTTCGGACAAACACATTCGATTATGTCAACGGCAATATCCTAACCCAAACTAATGAACTCAGATTGGCGACCACCAACACCTGGGACGCACTCAATCGCCTCGTCTCCGTCCAATATCCCGATGGCACTACCATCTCAAATCAGTACGACAGACTGGACCTGATCGGAGTAAAAGATCGCATGGACAATTGGAGTCGTTTCGGTTTTAACGATGTCCGCCAACTCATTGCAAAGTCGAACGCCAACAGCGCTGTTACCCAGTACCACTACTGTAGCTGCGGCTCCGCCGACCGGGTAACCAACTGGTTGGCAGGCCGCGCTCTGGTTACCCAACTCAACTACGATATGGCCGGCCTTCTCACGAACATCGTGCATCCCGACGGATATTCAGTCTCTTACACTTACGACTACGCCGATCAACCTTTGACCGCAACCGATAGCGCAGGACGCGTCGTGTCGTTCACCTTTAATCCGTATTCGAAATTGAAATCCGCGAAAGTAGGCACCCTAACCTGGCTTTTTCGAGAATTCGATGAATATGGCCGAGTCACTAACAGCCTCGATCGAAACATTGTTGCAACCACAAACAGCTACGACTTGCTTGGGCGCTTTCTGAAACGGCGCATTGTCGGACCATTTGCCACGGATCAATCTGGAGAGGAAACCTTCCAGTACAACTCTCGCGGTTTAACAAATTACACTGACCCTCTCGGAAAAGTCACCCGTTACGTTCGAGATTCCGCAGGCCAGCTTCTTTTCCAAACTAACGCAAACATCGAACTGCTTCAGTTCACGTATGATCCTGCCGGCAACATTAGAACACTAAAGGACGGAAAGGCTCAAACGACTACATGGAATTATGATGATTACGGAAGAGTAACTAATAAAGTGGACCACACCACCGCCGTGATGTTCAGGTACCAGTATGATCCCAATGGCCGCCTTACTAATCGTCTGCAGGCTGGCAGCATCACTACGATCTTCCGTTACGATCCCGTCGGAAATCTGACCAACGTTGCGTATGCCGGTACAACCAACATTTTCCGCTACGATGACCTCAATCGCCTGACCAACATGACGGATATTAGCGGTTCCACAGCCTTCAGCTGGACTGATGGGAGCCAGTTGGCATCCGAAGACGGACCCTGGGCCAGCGACACAGTCACTTACGGTTACAATGGCAAACTGCGCAGTAGCCTCACCATCGCAGCCCCGAATGCCTCTTCCTGGCTTCAAACCTACGGCTACGATGAAGCCTATCGTCTCACGAATATCACGGCGCCAGCCGGAATTTTCTCCACTCAATACAAAGACCCTTACGATGCTTCCTTCCATGGCGCTTCAGATCTCGTGGCCCGTCTCGAACTTCCCGGCGGTTCATACATCGAAAACGATCGGGATGGCCTTGGTCGCCTGCTCTCCACCGTTCTCAAAAAGGCCGACGCGACAATCCTGAACTCTCACGAGTATGTGTACAATGATGGCCACCAACGAACAAAACAGACCTTCACCGCAGGCAATTACCAGGATTACACCTACGACGACATGGGCCAGCTCAAAACTGCTAAAGGCAAGGAAGCAGGTGGCAGCACTTCACGCTTGCAAGAACAGTTCGGATATGCTTATGATGCGGCCTGGAACTTAAATTACCGCACCAATAACGGACTCACTCAGACGTTCAATGTGAACAGCTTGAACCAACTGACAACCGGGAGTCGCAGCGGCACAATGACCGTCGTCGGCAACGTCTGGTCCAACGCCACAAGCGTGACCGTTAATACGTCAAACGCAGTTCGATACGCTGATAACACTTTTGCAAGTACGAACCACACGTTGGCCGACGGTAACAATACTTTCACTGCAATCGCCAGTGATAGTGCCGGTCGTTCTGACACCAATGCTTCTACGTGTTATCTTCCAGCTTCACCTTCCTTCACGTACGATTCTCGAGGCAATCTGGCGAATGATGGAAAACGCTATTTTTCATACGACGACGATAACCAACTCATAAGTATTACAGTCTCTAACGCTTGGCGAAGTGAGTTCAGCTATGATGGTCTGCTTCGTCGAAGAACCCGAAAGGAGTATGGTTGGGTGGGAGGCACGTGGACAAAAACAAATGAATGCAGGTACGTTTATGACAATCTCCTCGCAATCCAAGAGCGGGACGCAAACAACATTCCCCTGTTTACGTACACCCGGGGCAACGATCTGAGTGGCACTTTTCAGCGTGGGGGAGGGATCGGCGGGCTGCTTGCTCGGACTGACAATGCCTTCCTATTAGTTCCCTCTTCACAGATCGCCCACGGCTATTATCAGGCCGATGGAAACGGGAATATCACTGCACTGGTTAATACAAACCAAATACTCATCGCCAAATATCAGTACGACCCCTTCGGGAATATTCTGAGCCAGAGCGGTCCGCTCGCGACACTCAATAGTTATCGATTCTCTTCTAAAGAACAACATTTCAATTCTCAAACGCTTTACTACGGGTTTCGCTTTTACGACCCAAATCTACAGAGTTGGCTTAACCGAGACCCTATCGAAGAGAGCGGGGGAATAAACTTATACTCTTTCAGTGATAATGATACTCTGAACAATGCAGATCCTTTTGGATTTTGCATTGATGTAGACTGGCATCACTATTTCCCTCAAGCTATTTTCACGCCAGACTTTATCAAGCGACATGGCCTTAAACTTGATCCAAATGCTGCAAACAATGGTAGAATGCTCCCCAGAGACACGCATCAACTTCTTGGAAAAGATTGGAATGATGAGTGGGAGCATTGGTTGGATGACCAATACAGCAAGGGAAAGAGGATAACGGATAAATCACTCGAAAAGCAACTAAAACAAATGCTGAAAGATCCACGTTATAAAGCCATCGATAGGACTGGTTATAAGCCGAGATTCCGTTTTGATGATCCAAAAAGATTTCGAGGTCTCGCGTTGCTCGCTGCCCTTGCAGCTCTCATTTCTGAATCAGGTAACGCGGCTTTTGCCGAGGATTATAGAAAATTTGGAGAAGCGGCGCGATCCGGGAACCAGGAGTACATGGAGATGTATTCAGGTACAATGGCGGATCACGTTCGTTCTTGCGGAATGCCAGATTCCTTTGCCTACCGGGTCGCAACTGACCTTCCAATGCCAAAATAAACATGACCAACCAGGAACTTAATAGTCTTCCGCCTCGAAAGATCGTTAGCATTCTTACACGACAAGTCTTTGAGCGATATCACAAGATCGGGCGAGATAAACTTCCGTTGGAAATGAAATATTTTGCCCTTGCAGTCGAATTAGATACACAAATTACTAATGGAGGCATATCACAATATTTCACGAATAGTACGGGCAAAGACTATAAGCTCGCGTTAAGAGCCTTAGAAGAAATTGGGGCCGATATTCAAAAGAATATAGTTTTAAAATGGCTTAAACGTCTACCACGGAGTGTTCACCCAGATGATAGGAACGAGGTAGGAAGCTATGTATTTTCCAAGCCAGAGCTTATGACGGAACTCGCTATCATCGACAAGGAATACTTCGATTCTAGACCCTCGTTGAATCCGGTGTTGGTAGAATATGTAAAAAGACATGCAAAGACTTTTGATATCTCCTAGCCGACACCTCAAGCGCCATTTCGCTCACCGCGGCTCTTGCGTGGCATTTTGGTCTCAACGGTGCGGCGGTAAAACCAGAGGGCGAATCCCTTCCTCAATACGAAATGGACTCACGAGAACGAACGTGCCTTTGCAGTCCTGAATGCTTACCCAGGTACTCAGGGACATAACATTGATTTGCCCGAAATGTAGCTTTACTGACCTCTTCTAGGACCAACTGATTGCCGGATTCAACTTCAGTGTGAATTCCGGAAATTCAGCAGCCAGCCAGCCATTATATGGCATGTCTTTAAACATTTTCTAACAAAAAAACACCCAGAAAATATTCTGGGTACAAAGTTTAGGAAATCTCGATACGATCCACTGCCCTTTTAAAATAATTCCGTTCTTTTTCGATTAAAATGAATTGACGCCTACACAGCCTAGCAGCTATGCCAGCAGTTCCTGAACCACAAAACGAATCGAGAACAATTTGCCCTGGTTCCGAAAAAGCCTTGATGAGTGGAGTGATTGCGACTACAGGTTTCTGATTCGGATGAAGGTTGTTCCCTGTGTATTCCCAGGGCAGAACGTCAGGAATCGGACTGGATGGCTTTGGCGGCTTCCCTTTTGCCAATAAGAATCCGACTTCATGTCGTCCCCTGGTATAGCCCTCACTCTAGTCGTGTGACTTTTTCCACACCAAGTGACTTACCGGACGAAAACCAACTGCTTTCCAGATTGACATAAATCTGTCGATCCATGGCCAGCCAATTAGCTTTCAACTGTATTTCAAAAGCAATCCTGATAGTGTTGCTACTAGCGAGGGTAATTCTGGCAAAGTCTTTGGTGTCGGCTTAGATTGGTTTACTCCCTGGCGAGC
>Ga0163163_10000254_pt1 | contig 54049 bp, 46 predicted proteins | sample S65metaG_FD_119766 | JGI IMG/M metagenome (GOLD analysis project Ga0163163, IMG submission 119766) | Switchgrass rhizosphere microbial communities from Kellogg Biological Station, Michigan, USA - S6-5 metaG | ecosystem: Host-associated > Plants > Roots > Rhizosphere > Soil | place: USA... | reverse complement strand
GCTAGGCACGGGTCTGCAAAACCTTTTACGGCGGTTCAAGTCCGCCCATGACCTCTCGTTGAGTTTACAATTGTTTGGCAGTCTACGGGGTGTATTTCCATACGCCCTTTTTATTTATGCTGCGTGCAGGGGCAGGAAGGCCTGTGCTATACTGCGTACATGAGCAGGAAGGCACTGACTAAAATTCTTCTTTCAGGAGCGAGTAGAGTCTGCCTGCCCTGGCATTATTCTGCTGATATATTTCGTGCTTTAAAGTATCAGGAATAAAGGTCCTCGACACCTTACCGGATAAGGGAACAGGGAACCCCGTTGCCTGCATGGCCCATTTGGCTGCGCCCCATGCTGAATTTTCAACCGTCTCCGTAAGATGTACCGGCAGGTTGAAATAATCCGCAGCCATCTGCACCCATTGCGCGTTTCGTGCAAATCCGCCGGTGGCATATACCTGTTTTACGGCGGCCTTTTCCAGCAGCGGCTGACTGATCGAATAAAGACAATAAATGACGCCTTCCAGTGCGGCACGGATCACGGATGCCTGCCTGTGTTCTATGCAGAGGCCGAAAAAAATTCCTTTCGCGGATGCATTCCATAGCGGCGCCCTTTCACCGAGCAGATAAGGCAGAAAAATCAGCCCGTCCGCTCCGGGACGTGCACTGAATCCAAGGTCCAGGAATTCTTCCATGGTTTTACCTGAACAAAGAATATTCTCCTGAAGCCATTGCATAACAATGCCTCCGTTATTGCTTGCGCCGCCTACCAGCCATTGATCTTTTTTAATGTGGTAGCAGAAAGTGCGCATCGATTCATCCAGCGTGCGCTTTCCGAGGATAAGCCGTGCGGCACTGCTGGTACCGATCGTAACTACGAGCGAGCCTTCCTCACCCGTTGAACCAATATTGGCCATGGCGCCGTCGCTGCCTCCAAAAACGAAAGGTATTTTTTTCAGTGAAGGAAAATCTTTCGGACCGTATAACACCTGGCTCGTTTCTACAAGTGATGGCAGTTGCTCCCTGCGGACAGTACAATACTGAAGGATCTCTTCATCCCATTGAAGATCCTGCCCGTTCAGCAAACCTGTCGCGCTCGCCATAGAAAGATCCATAAGGTATTCTCCGAAAAGCCTGTGAAAAACATACTCCTTGATACCAATGAATTTTTTGGCACGGCGAAAAACATCCGGTTGATTTTCCCGGATCCACAAAATTTTACAAAGAGGCGACATGGCATGAACGGGAAGGCCGGTCTTTTGATAAAATCCGGATGCTTTTTTTTGATGATGAATCGCATCAGCATGTGATGCCGCACGATTGTCTGCCCATATCAGGGCCGGTGTAATCGCCTGGTCCGTCCCGTCCATGACGATCAGGCTGTGCATGGCGCAACTGAATCCAAAAATCTCCGGCAGGCGGGGCGCGAATTTTTGAAGAATATTTTCTACACTGCGCCGGACCAGCGCGTAAATTTCTTCCGGATCCTGCTCGCTCCAACCCGGAAAGGGATGTACCGTTGAGCAGGGCACCGACAGTTCATACAGGGGATATCCTTCCCGGGAAAAGGCAACGGCTTTCACTGAGGTCGTGCCGATATCTATCCCGATAAAATATTCCATGGTCCTTCAAATATAAACGAAGGATCCTAATTCAGCATAATGGGCAAGAAGTTGAAATGGATACCGCGTACCGGCGGTACGGATGGACCCGGATCCGGAATAGGCGGTGCAGGATTGGGTTCTACAGGCGGCCACTCAGGTGTTGGTTTTGGTGCCGGAGGATCGCCAGGTGACAGTTGAAAGATAAAATAGGTGGTTTTATTGACAGACATCGTATTATCTTTAAGGAGACAATTACACTATTCATGCCACGATGGAAAGATCAGTGATCGGGCGTTTTATCCCATGTCAAATTTTAACAACAAGACCTATCTGATCACCGGTGCCAGCCGCGGGATCGGAAAAGCAATTGCCATGAAGCTGGCCGGCGAAGGTGCCCGGATCGTCATAGCCGCAAAATCCACGGAAGAAAACAACAGGCTGGGAGGTACTATTTTTTCTGTTGCGGGGGAAATAGAATCGCTGGGTGGTGAAGCCCTGCCCGTTTATTGTGATATACGTGATGAAGAACTGATCAGGTCTATGATGGACTCCGTGGCTCAGCGTTTCGGCGGACTCGACGGCGTAGTCAACAACGCTTCCGCCATCAGCCTCACAGATACGGAAAATACCAGTGCAAAAAAATTTGACCTGATGTTTGACATCAACGTGCGCGGAACTTTCCTGGTCACCCGGTATGCACTCCCCCTGCTCAAATTATCATCCCGCGCCCATATACTTACCCTGTCTCCGCCGCCGGATCTGCAGCAGAAATGGTTTGTACCCCACCTGGCCTACACCCTGAGTAAATACAACATGAGCCTGATGGCAAAGTCATGGTCTCTTGAATTTAAAAAATACGGAATTGCCTCCAATACGCTATGGCCTTCCACCCTGATTGCAACCGCGGCCATCCGAAACCTTCCGGGCGGTGAAACGCTCCTGCAGATGAGCCGCAAGCCGGAGATCATGGCAGAGGCCGCCTCGGTGATCCTTCAAAAAGATCCGTCGGCAGTAAGCGGCAGGCATTTTACCGATGAAGAAATCCTGCGTCAGGAGGGCATTTCTGATTTTTCATCCTATGCCATTACACCAGGCGGGCCTTTGCAACCTGACCTTTTCCTTTGATGCGTGTTTCATGCCTGGTGAATATCCGGTGAGTGACCGGGCTGGATAAAATGATCGAGGTGGTGGTCTCCCCGAACTCCATCAGACGCGTGAGCAGCTGCTGGAGATGCGCGGAATTTTCGACAATCACTTTCAGAAAAATACAATAGTTGCCCGTTACCCGATGGCACTCAACCACCTCCTCAAGCTTTTCCACATGATTCAGAAAAGAAATGAATTTTCCTGAATGCGCCGTAAAAGCAATGATCGCTTTGAGGCCATATCCCGTCTTTTCATAGTCCACTTCTATGCGGTATCCCTGAATGATACCCGCCTCCTCCAGCTTTGTCATGCGTTCTGCCACGGCCGGTGCCGACAATCCTACTTCCCTTCCGATGTCGGCAAAAGATGCCCTTGCATTTTCCTGCAGACAGGCCAGGATAGCCCAACTTGTTTTATCTAGTTCCATAGTGGGTGTTTGATAATATTACTTTAGAATCAAAAGTAAATTAAGCTAAATTCAATGGATTCGTAAGTAAAATTAGGAAATATCCTACTAACTTTGAAGACCAATAAAACGCTTAATTCAGGAAAAGATGCGCACGCAAGGACCAAAATCTCCCGGATCTCTGCCGGTGATCCTGGCTTTTTTGACCGTTTATATTGTCTGGGGCTCCACTTATTTTTTTATACTCAGGGCGCTGAAGGGCTTCCCTCCTTTCCTGCTCGGCGCCACGCGGTTTTTTGTGTCGGGTCTTATCATGATGGTCTGGGCACTGTTGAAAAAAGAAAAATTATTTGACCGGGAAACCATCCGCTCCGCCGTGCTCAGCGGCTTCCTGATTCTGTTTCTGGGCAATGGCGTGGTTATCTTCGTTGAGCAATATGTCGGGAGTGCCTGGGTGGCGATCATCATTTCCGCAGCACCGCTCTGGTTTGTTTTGTATGACAAGCCACACTGGAAAGAAAATTTTAACAGCCGGTCGATTATCACGGGACTGTTGCTCGGGCTTGCAGGCATTTTTCTTCTCTTTCTTCCCAATATATCTTCTTCCTATGCCACCGGTCACAATCCCTACGAACACGTGGCGCTGTTTGCCGTGATCCTTGGCTCCATGTGCTGGGTGGTGGGATCTCTTTATGTGAAGTATAAAAAGACTCCTTCACCCGCTACGGTAAATACAACCTGGCAAATGTTTTTTGCCGGGCTCTATTTTCTTACAGGCTCCTTCGTTACCGGAGAGCTGAAAACTTTCGACGTCAGCCGCGTGCCGGCGGATGCCTGGTTTTCCATTGGATACCTTATCCTGTTCGGATCCATACTGGCCTATAGTTGTTATGTCTGGCTTATGGAAATGAGATCGCCGGCCCAGGTAAGCACGTATGCCTATGTCAACCCGGTCGTCGCTGTATTGCTGGGCGTTTTTCTTGCCGGTGAAAAAATTAACATCCTTCAGATTGCAGGCCTCTTTGTGATTCTTTTGAGCGTCCTGCTCATCAACCTGAATAAATATTTCAAAAAACCCCGGCTTGCCTGAATGAAGCACGGACCGGCTGCGCTTCAACCACTATGCAAAAATCAGAGTTGAAGGCGATTGCTTAATTTTAGGTATAAACCATCGTATGAATTTTTCACAGATTGCAGATACGCTGGGGAGTGAAAATGAGAACCTGTTTAATTTCACACCCAAAGTTTCCCGGGATCAGCTCCACCTTCCGTCACCCGATTTTGTAGACCAGGTGTTTGCAGGATCTAACAGGAATCCGCAAACGCTGCGTTCGCTCCAGCAGCTTTTTCAGACAGGAAGGCTGGGCCGGACGGGATATCTTTCCATCCTGCCGGTTGACCAGGGCGTGGAGCACAGTGCCGGCGCTTCTTTCGCAAAAAATCCCCTGTATTTCGATCCGGAAAATATCGTAAAGCTTGCCGTGGAAGGCGGGTGCAACGCGGTAGCCAGCACGTTTGGCGTTCTTTCTCTGGTAGCGCGAAAATACGCCCATCGCATTCCGTTTATCGTCAAGATCAACCATAACGAGCTTCTTACCTACCCCAACAAATTCGACCAGATCCTTTTCGGCACGGTGCGCGATGCATGGAATATGGGCGCAGCAGCAGTCGGGGCGACGATCTATTTCGGATCGGCAGAATCCGGCAGGCAGATCACGGAGATCGCCAGGGCTTTCGACGAAGCGCATGACCTGGGCATGGCTACCATCCTCTGGTGTTATCTCAGGAATAATGCCTTCGTAACAGGCGGGAAAGATTATCATGAATCCGCCGATCTCACGGGTCAGGCCGATCATCTCGGTGTAACGCTCCAGGCGGATATAGTTAAACAAAAACTGCCTGAAATCAACGGAGGATACAAAGCATTGAATACGGGAAACAGCTCCTATGGAAAACTGGATGAAAGGATCTATACCGAACTCAGCTCGGATCATCCGGTCGATCTCTGCCGCTATCAGGTATTAAACGGATTTGCGGGCAGGGCTCCGCTGATCAATTCCGGTGGCGCCTCGCAGGGAGAAAAGGATCTTAAGGAAGCCCTGCGCACAGCGGTGATAAACAAACGCGCAGGCGGCAGTGGAATGATTTCGGGCAGGAAGGCCTTTCAGCGTTCGTTTGCCGACGGGGTTAGTCTTTTGCACAGCATTCAGGATGTCTATCTTGAAAAACAAATAACAGTTGCATGAAATCCGCGAAACCACCCAAACCCACCACCCTGTTTACCGATATCGGCGGCGTATTGCTTACCAACGGATGGGACAGGGAAGGAAGAAAAAAAGCCATTGAAAAATTCAAACTTGATCCTGAGGAAACAGAAGAACGGCATCATCTGACTTTTGACACATACGAGTCCGGTAAAATCTCACTTGATGAATATCTGGAAAGACTGGTCTTTTACAAAAAGAGAAATTTTACTCCCGCGGCGTTCAGAAAATTCATGTATGCCCGGTCGGAAGCTTTTCCGGACATGATCGATCTGATCCGGGGCATCAAGGAAAAATTCAGGATCAAGATCGCTGTGGTCAGCAATGAAGGCAGAGAATTAAATAACTACAGGATACACCAGTTTCGCCTGGGTGAATTTGTGGATTTTTTCATTAGTTCCAGCTTTGTTCATTTCCGGAAACCCGATGCAGATATTTTCAGGGTCGCCCTGGATATTGCCCAGGTTGAACCCGAAAAAGTAATTTATCTCGAAGACAGGCCGCTATTTGTGCAGGTGGCGAATTCCCTCGGTATCCGCGGGTTCCAGCATGTGGATTATCTTTCGACTAAAAAGAAGCTGGCTGAACTCGGCTGGGCGCTTTAACTCCGGTCAGGCTCATAATAAGCTCCACTTCCTGCCGACTATAGGGCCTTCCATCGGGCCGGAAGATATCATGAAACCAGATCTTGGGTTCAGAACCGTCGGGTATGGGAGTGTCCCAGGCATATATCGTATTCGTCTTACCGCTGACCAGTCCCCAGTTGATAGCTACTATATTTTCTTTTTTCAGCAGGGGCATGATATCGAAGAATGTGCTGTTGCGCAGCCTGGCCATATATTCAGTACACACCAGGGGCCTTCCATATTTTCGCAGGCTGTCGATCACCTTCCTGTGCGCCTGTTCATTCTCATAGTTATGATAACTTATAACGTCCGAAGATTCCAGCTGAAAACGATTAAGGTCCTTAAGTTCCGGATTCCAAAGCCCGGCGGTCAGCGGTTGGGACGGATTAATTTTCCATGACCATTCAAATGCGTCTTTAAGGAGAGGCAGGCTCTTGTTGCCATAGCCTGAATTACCGGGCTCATTGTACAGATCCCACAGGAGGATCCTGCGGTCGTCACGGAAGGTTTTCAAAACATCCTCCACATAGGTCTGCAATATTTTTATCAGGGCAGGATCATCGTACAGCAATTTTCCGGGATCGCGCAGCCATCCAGAATTGTGGATCCCCGGCTTAGGTGCGGGCTGGGTGCCGGCATGATAGTTCTCATTCCAGCAATCATCAAAGAAAACAAAAATGGTTTTAATTCCCCTGCGGTCTGCAATGGTCAGGTACTGGTTCATACGATTTTTAAATCCCGCAGAATCCTGTTGCCAGGCCAGGTGGTGCAGGAATACGCGCATGCAGTTTAGCCCGATCCCCTGCGCATAACCCAGGTCGCGACTAATGGTTGCCGTATCAAATGTAGCGGCCTGCCACATTTCCAACTGGTTGATGGCTGTGCTCGGAATAAAATCACAGCCTCTGAGCCATCCCTGTCTGGCATACCAGGCATTGGCGGCCGATTGGGGCCATGGCGCCCTGGCTTCCTGCGCAAACGCGCCCGCCAGAAAAAAAATACCATAGAAAAACAGTATGATCTTTTTCACGTATGCTGATTTTATAAGTTTGTCCGCTGAGCAACAGGGACCGGAATTTATTTTTTAACCGAGAAGGAATAGACCGTCTTTTCATGATAAACCTGTCCGGGCGAAAGTATGGCATTCGGAAATCCCGGCTGGTTGGGTGCATCCGGAAAATGCTGCGTCTCCAGGCACAGCGCGCCGTGCTTCTGCACGTGGACTCCGTTACGGCCGGCGAGTGTACCGTTGAGAAAATTGCCTGTATAGAATTGTATGCCCGGCTGTGTTGTCCACACACTCATCTGTCGTCCCGATCCCGGGTCATAGAGTTCCGCAGCAAGGCTGAGTCCGGAATCCTTCCGGTTAATAACAAAATTGTGATCATAGCCTCCTTTCACCCGGTCGATATCCGTTCCGATCTTTTTGGATTTTTCGAAATCCATGGGCGTATGGGCAACGGTCACAATTTTACCCGTGGGTATTAGTGAATCATTGACAGGTGTGTATTTTGAGGCATTCAGAAAAAGTTCTTCCCCGAGAATGGTGGAGTCTTTTCCTGCGGAAAGATTAAAATAAGCATGGTTGGTCAGGTTGACCGGCGTTTTTTTATCGGTAAGGGCGGTGTAGTCAATAGTCAGCGCGTTTTTGGCATTCACCGTATATACAACCCTCACATTCAGGGTGCCCGGATAACCTTCTTCACCATCACGGCTTGTATAAGAGAAAGCCACGCTTGAATCGTTTACCTGATCCACATTCCAGATCACTTTATCGAACCCTTTTAATCCTCCGTGAAGGGAATTACCACGGTCATTGTCCGCCAGTGTATATTCCTTTCCGTCCAGCGTAAAGCGTGCTCCGCCAACCCGGTTGGCAAATCTTCCCACCACAGCGCCAAAATAAGGATTTGATTTTTGAAGGTATCCCTGAAGGGAGTCGTATCCGAGTATAATATTACCCTGATTGCCGTTTTTATCGGGCGTCCACAATTCCAGCAGCGTTGCACCGTAGTTGGAAATATCTGCCCTGATGCCCTGGCTGTTTTTTATCGTGAATACATAAACCGTATCCCTGTCGATCGTACCGTACAGTTTTTTGGCTCCGTTTTCAGGCACAACGAGCGTGGTTTTTTTCTCCTGCGACTGGCAGGCGGTGAAAAAAAGGAATAATAAACAAAAAGCGGTTTTCGAATGCATGGCAGTCTTATTTGGAAATCGATAAACAATGATAACTATTTCTTTCGGCTTATTTGGATTCGACTTTTCGTTTTCTTCTTACGACAAATATCTCCTGGGTGATGTCGGGCTGATTGTCCCCGAGCAGGAACCCAAAAGGCTGCAGAGGACCCACCCGGTCAAAAATCACTTTTATTATAGCCGTTATCGGTATCGACAGAAACATACCCGGTACGCCCCACAGTTCATTCCCGACCAGCACAACGATAATAGAAACCAACGCGTTGATTTTTACTTTGGACGCCACAATCTTGGGTACAAAAAAATTATTGTCGATGAACTGCACGATGAGATAGGCGATCAGTACATAGAAAGCGTCTATTGGCTGTTTTGTGGCCAGGGCCAGCAGCATCGGCAGGGTAACAGCGATCACACCGCCGATATAGGGAATGACATTCAGCAGCGCGCCGATTACGCCCATCAGTATGGCGTAGTCAATCCCCAGAATCCATAATGCCACTGAATTCAGTGTGGCCACCAGCAGGGCCTCTACCACCAGGCCGTAAAGATAACTCTGGATCAGGGCCTTCGTTTCCTTTAACACATCTACTACGGTCCCGTGAACGGTTTTTGGGAACAGCCTTGCAAAAAATTCGAACAAAAGGGGCTTATAATAGATGATCATAAAAACGTAGACCGGCATGATTAAAAAGGTCATGAATATCCCGCCGATGGTACTTACCGTTTTGGTGATGACTACCGTCCCGCTTTCATCCATCCCCTGCTTCTGCGTTTTCGCCACCCAGGCGTCCACTTTCCATTTAGGCGTATGAAAAGTGCGGGCAATCCACCTTTCCGTGTCATTGACGATCACGAGGAATTTTCTCTTAAATTCGGGAAAGGCCTCGCTGAAAAGTGAAATCTGATCGATAATGAAATAAAACACGCCGGCGATGACAACCATTGTTACCATGAGGGCAAGGATGATGGCCAACACCCTGGGGATTCTTATCCGGCAAAGAAAAAGTACAACAGGATTTAGCAGGATAGCATACATCACGGCGAAGACGAGGGGTATGATGATATCCTGTCCGATATAGAGGATATAGAAAAGGATCGTGATGCCGATCAGTATCTGCGCAATTTTGAGATAAAGTGGCAGTTTTAACGAGTCCTTATCCATGGTTGTCATTTAAGGTGTAAAATAGTTTAACTTGACAAGCAAAACAGATACCATGTACCGGAATTGGTTTCTGGGTACCATTTTCGTCTTTGCCCTTGCCGATGCACATACGCAGGATCTCTATCATGAAAGATACCGTCCGCAGATTCACTTTTCTCCCCGGGAACACTGGATGAATGATCCCAACGGCCTGGTATATTACGAGGGCGTGTTTCATATGTTTTTTCAATACTATCCGGGCGCCTCTGTCTGGGGCCCGATGCATTGGGGGCATGCCACCAGTCCCGATCTGTTGCACTGGACCGAACAACCGGTTGCACTTTATCCGGATACTTTTGGTTATATCTTTTCGGGAAGCGTTGTGGTGGATGAAGACAACAGCAGCGGTTTCGGTTCAAAAAAAGAAAAACCGCTGGTGGCGGTTTTTACACAGCATGACCCTGCACTCGAAAAGGAGAAATCTGATTTCTTCCAGAATCAGAGCATCGCATACAGTCTGGATCATGGATTTCAGTGGACAAAATATAAAGGCAATCCTGTACTCCTGACACCGGGGTTAAAAGATTTCCGGGATCCCAAAGTGATGTGGTATGCCCCCGGTAAGAAATGGATTCTCACACTGGCCGCCAACGACCGGGTGATTTTCTATTCTTCAAAAAATCTGAAGACTTGGGAAAAGGAAAGTGATTTCGGTTCCGAAAGAGGTTCGCATGTTGGCGTGTGGGAATGTCCTGACCTTATGATGTGCCGCGTGGACGGAAAGAATGTCTGGCTCCTGCTGGTAAGCGTAAATCCCGGAGGGCCGCAGGGCGGAAGTGGTACGCAGTATTTTGTCGGCTCATTCGATGGCCACCGTTTCCGGCTGGTCGACACCGTTACCCGCTGGCTGGACTACGGAAGCGACAACTATGCCGGGGTAACGTTCAGCAATTTCGGGGAGGATAAGATTTTCCTGGGCTGGATGAGCAACTGGCAATACGCTGACAAAGTGCCTACCGTTAAATGGAGGAGTTCGATGACGATACCCCGGGTACTCAGTCTGGAAAAAACCGCCAAGTCTTTCCACACCATCATGACGCCGGTTGACCTTTCTTCACTGGAGAAAAAAACCAGTTTTTATGAATCGCCGCCGCAGATACTGAACAACCTGCAGCTGCCGCTCCGGATCGATTTTACGACAGCCACCATGCATTCCTTTACCCTCACTTTTTCCAACCCTTCAGGCCAGGAAGTGAAAATAGGATATGATGAACCTAATAAGTCTTTCTTCATCGACCGGACGCGCGCAGGCAGATCGGACTTCGATTCCTCCTTTGCAAGGATTCATTTTGCACCACGCATTGCGATTACCGGGAAATCCAAAATCATCCTGCTGCTCGATTACAGCTCGGTGGAATTGTTTGCGGATCATGGCCTGACAACGATGACGGACCTGGTTTTTCCCGACGAGCCTTACCAGACGCTCCGTATAGAGGGCCTGCAGACAGAACGCGCCAGAAAACTTCCCTCACTTCCTCCAAAAAAACTGGAAGCAATGAAAAACGAAGACGAGTTCGGTGGCTTCGTCGTGGAAGAACTGCAGTCGATCTGGACAAAGAATTGAACCGTACGGCTCATTCAATAATGATTTTTCAAAACAAAGCAAAGTGTAAAACACCCTGAAGTTCGGCGGATTAATAACCGGGTTATGAATGGCAAAACAGAAAAATTTGCATTAAAACGCCATGCACCAAGCCCTTCAAAAACTCAAGGTATCCGTCAGGCCGCCCGCCGTTGCCCTGCAGCAGATCGGAGAAAACGGTCCTTTGCTTTCCATCAGGCCTGTTTATCCCCAGGCAGATTTGCAGATATTCTATCAATGGATGGAAGACCCGGACCTTCGGGTGAACTGGGGTCTGAAGGAAAATAAACACCGCCTTGAAACCCACTACTCCCTGTTTCTGGAAACGGAGGACAGACAATCCTTCCTGGTGGAAAAATCAGACCTCGCTCTTTTCCAGTTTGATATTTTTCTTATCCATTTCCATGAGCTTTGCTACCGTATACCCACCGGCACCGGTGACTGTATCATGAATTTTCTTATTCTTCTGAGGGAGGATACAAGGGAGGACCTGAAAAAAGCCATTTCACTGCAACTGGATTATTTCTTTTCTTATCCCGGATGCAAAAGACTGTGGACGCCCGTACCGGAGGAAGAAGAAGAATTGAAATCCATTTTCTCCGCGGCAGGATTTACCTACCGGATATCCTATACGGCGAAGCAGCAGCGGTTTGCTTTGTTCTATCAACGCAGGTCAGACTATATGGAGAGAAAATACGGAACACTGACCATTTTGTAGACGGCAGCATTCATATCCGGGCTTCGGCTGGTCCCGCGGCATTCTGGTGCCGGCGGATGTTGTCACCCTGTTGTTCTGCCGCACCGGCGGCGATCATTGATTTGAGACGCCAGAGAATAAACCGCTCGTTGGGTCTGTCTGAAGACCGGGTGATAAAATGGCCGGCCACGCGCGAAAGTTTCATGAATCCTGGCTGGAGATGCTGCAGGATCTGGCTGTCAAAATGATCCTCCGGACGACTGGCGATTTTCTTGCCTCCTTCCAGCACACGCAGCAGGGCGTTTTCACCAGACAGGCGTTTCCATTCATCGGGATCCGTTTCAAATTCTGACATTGTAACCGGTCGCGCGAGTTTTTTTGCTTTAACAAATTCTCTTGGCGATATTTCGGAAAGCGAAATGGGATAAAATACGGTGCCCTTGTCCGTTAAAAAAGGAAGATTGTTCAGGTTCACCACATAAATTCTCCCGGCAAATTCTTTCAGCTGTGAAGTAAGCCAGTAGTATCCGCAGACATCCTTTGCATTGGGAGCAGTCCAGATCCAGATCTGGTCAAATTCTTCTTCCTCCATTCTTTTCACGATGTTCCCGAGGGCTTCCTCATCAGCCTGATCCGGAATAGCTGGGGCAATGCCTTCACCCAGGGATGCCCACCATTTAATGCGGGTATCCCTGCCCTTCTCCCGGCTGGCGTCAGGCAAAGGCCCCACGGAATAATCATCGGCAAACAGAACCACTTCCCCTTCCAGTGCCTCATCGAGGTCCATGGCGGCGTTCAGATTTTGAGCGCCCGTCGGATCAAAAACAAAATGAAACATGAATATATTTTTATTAACCGGTGGCCGTGGCTGATTCCAAAGCCTCCGAATGAAAGATTTTACCCTTCCGCATGATCGATTTCCATGCGCAGATTGCCAATAATAAATTCCTGCCGCTGTGGCGTATTTTTCCCCATAAAATATTCCAGCAGCTGCTGGATATGGGTTTCGGGCATGATCATCACCGGCTGTACGCGCATATCGGCACCGATAAAGCGTGCAAATTCCGCAGGTGAAATTTCGCCCAGCCCTTTGAAGCGGGTAATTTCCGGTTTGCTGCCCAGCTTTTTGACAGCCGCCTGCTTCTCTGTTTCGTCGTAGCAATAGATGGTTTCCTGTTTATTCCGCACACGGAATAAAGGCGTCTCCAGTATATAAACGTGGTTGTTCTTTACCAGATCGGGGAAAAACTGCAGAAAGAAAGTCATCAGCAATAAACGGATATGCATGCCGTCCACGTCGGCGTCTGTTGCTATGACGATATTGTTGTATCGGAGTCCTTCTATACCGTCTTCCACGTTAAGCGCATGCTGAAGAAGGTTGAATTCCTCGTTTTCATAAACGACTTTCTTAGTCAGTCCAAAACAGTTAAGCGGCTTCCCCCGCAGGCTGAACACGGCCTGTGTCTCCACATTTCTCACTTTCGTGATCGAACCGCTGGCAGAATCTCCTTCCGTAATGAATATGGTGGATTCCTTTTGTTTTTCAAGTATCAGGTTCTTTTCCTTGCCGGTAGCATCTTCGTTATAGTGAATACGGCAGTCTCTCAGTTTCTTGTTATGGAGATTGGCCTTCTTTGCTCTTTCGTTGGCCAGTTTGCGGATGCCCGAGAGTTCCTTTCTTTCTTTTTCACTTTGTTCGATCCGTTTTTTCAGGGAATCAGCCAGGGAAGGATTGCGATGCAGGAAATTGTCAAGTTCCCTCGCCAGAAAATCGAAAACAAAATTTTTCATGCTGGCGCCGCCTTCCTCCATATACTGGCTGCCCAGTTTGGTCTTGGTCTGGGATTCAAATACCGGTTCAACCACCCTGACAGATACTGCGGCCACTATACTCTGGCGGATATCAGCGGCTTCATAATCTTTCTTATAAAAATCGCGGATCACTTTTACAAAGGCTTCGCGAAATGCCTGCTGATGAGTACCTCCCTGTGTGGTAAACTGCCCGTTGACAAAACTGAAAATTTCTTCCCCGTAGTCGTTGTTATGGGTAAAGGCCACTTCAATATCTTCCCCCTTTAAGTGAACGATGGGATAGCGTACTTCATCTTCATTTGTCTTTCTTTTGAGCAGATCAAGCAGGCCGTTCTTAGAAAGATATTTCTTGCCATTATACTGGATGACCAAACCTGCATTCAGGTAGCAATAGTTCCAGAACTGATTGTCGAGATATTCAGTTATAAAATGGAAGTTTTTAAAAATAGTTTCGTCGGGCGTAAATTCAACCAGCGTGCCGTTCGGCTCATTGGTCTTCGCTTCCTTATTTTCCCTGAGCAGATGCCCTCTCGAAAACACCGCTCTCTTTTCTTTGCCATCGCGAAAAGCAGCCACTTCAAATGACTGGCTGAGTGCGTTGACAGCCTTGGTACCCACGCCGTTGAGTCCTACGGCTTTTTGAAAAGCCTTGCTGTCGTACTTTGCACCGGTGTTGATCTTGCTGACCACATCCACCAGCTTACCCAGGGGAATTCCGCGGCCATAGTCCCGCACGGTTACTTTCCGTTCTTCGATGCTGACCTCAATCTGCTTTCCGTGACCCATCGTATACTCGTCAATGCAATTGTCCACCACTTCCTTCACCAGCACATAGATGCCGTCGTCCGCACTGCTGCCATCGCCCAGCTTGCCAATATACATGCCCGGTCTGAGCCGGATATGTTCTTTCCAGTCGAGCGAACGGATCGACTCCTCGGTATATTCGAAAAGGTTCTGTTTGTTTTCCGCCATAATGAATGGTCGCAAATATAGTTGATCCGGTTTTTCCTGTTTATGGGAATTTTCGCACGATTGTGCATAAACCCGGAAATATCCGGTTGATTTTCTGAATCTTAGAATCGATCCGTTTTTTGGAAACCGCAGTATTTTGAGTACAAAACCAAGTAGTTTTACCAATAATAAAATAGCCGTTTGGACGCTATAGTTATATTAAACTTTAACCCTTGAAAACCGGACTTTTACAAGGAGTCAATCTGGCGCTGACCATTCTCGCTGTGGCGCTTTGTTTTGTACCCTTGATCCTCTACTGGCGGAAAAAACTGGCTCCGGACAAATCCTATCTGATCATCTCGCTTTACTGGGCCATCAATGGCGTACTGTATACACCGGAGATCTTTCACTGGCAATGGTATACCCGCTCCAGCACCCTGATCACCCTTTACTATAATCTCATCGATGCCCCGCTGGTTATACTGGCTTTTTACTTTGCCTTCCGCAAAAGGATATTCCTGTACCTGCTCGGTGCGTTTATCGTATATGAACTGCTGATTACCGTAGTGAAGGGTTTCAACCTGTCTTCCGACGTGTACATCATCGGACTCGGAAGCCTGATCGCCCTCACGCTGAACGTATGGGCCATTACGAGGTATTTTATGAAAGTGCCGCATTCCGATACGGAGAATGCCTTTGTGTTCGTGAATGCGGGATATATTTTCTACTACGGTCTTTTTGCTGTGGTATATAATTACAACTACCTCAATGAAAGCGGCACAGAGCTGCCTTACGTGGTATTTATAAATTATACCGCCATCTGTCTGGCCTGTATACTTCTCTCTTATGGCATGTGGAAATACGCTTACACGGAATATTCGGATGAGCGTTTCTAATATTCGTCTTCTTACTAATCTTCGTCTTCTTCGTAGTTGTAGGTTCCGGGATTGTCGTTGTATATCGACTCCCAGTCTTTTATTTTATCGTCGCTGACGAGTTCGATGATGTCAAAGATCGGATCGCCCTTCCTTTTCCATTCGGTCAGTGTTTCGTCGGCATACTTCGAAACATACATACACTGTTCCGTTTCGAGGTTCACTTTGATCAGGCTGACCGGACTCGCTTCAGTTTCCTGGATCAGATAATAACAGTCTTTTTCTAACAGGGCATAAGAATACATACGTCACCAATTTTTTTAATGCGCTCGGAGGATCTCAGAATTAAATGGGAAGTAAACTGCAGAGAAGAATTTTGGGGGTAGTAAGTGGGATCTGCAGAACACAAATTTAATGCTTTTCGGATTTCACAAAGCCGTTTTTACACCTTAACGGTCAGGTATTTCTTCGGTTTATTTTAAGTCTGATTATGAGCAACTTACGTTGTTTTGCACGGCAAACTGCAAATCTCGGGACCCCGTTCCTTTCGGAAAACACCCCCTGCCGGCCTGCCCGGCCGGATTGCTTTCCGGGCAACGTAATAAGCAATTCCCTACTGATCAAATGCCCTATTTTTACAAGTTGCCCGGCAATTTTTTCCGGACCTAAAGATGCTTACTTTCGACGCTCAATCATTACCCTGATTTCCCAGCAGACCATACAGCAGATTCTCAGCCGCATCGACATTATCGAGGTCGTCGGCGGTTTTGTGAAGTTGAAAAAAAGAGGCGCCAACTATCTTGGTTTATGTCCTTTTCATAACGAAAAGACACCCTCTTTTACCGTTTCACCCGCAAAAGAAATCTATAAATGTTTCGGATGCGGGCGTAGCGGGAATACCATTGGCTTCCTGATGGAGCATGAGAAGCTTTCTTATGCTGAAGCGCTGAAGTGGCTGGCCGCCCGGTATAATGTGGAAATCGAGGAAACAGAGCTCAGTCCAGAGGCAAGGCTGAAACAGCAGGAAGGTGACAGCCTGTATATTCTGAATTCGTTTGCACAAAAATTTTTCACTGACCAGCTTTATAACGGGGAAGAAGGTACCATGATCGGGCTTTCTTATCTCCGCGAGCGGGGATTTCAGGATGCTGTCATTTCCAAATTTCAGCTGGGCTATGATCCTTCCACGCCCGACGCCTTTACCAGCCAGGCCCTGGCAGAACAGTATAACCCGGCCCTTTTGCAAAAAAGCGGTCTGGCGGTGATGAGGGAAGGCCGGCTCATGGATAATTACAGGGGCAGGATCATCTTTCCTGTGCACAGCGCGACGGGGAAGATTGCCGGATTCGGCGCCCGTGTGATCCGGAACAACGACCGGGCACCCAAATACATCAATACGCCGGAAAACGAAATCTACGTCAAGAGTAAACTCCTGTACGGATCCTATTTCGCGCGCCTTGCCATCGATAAGGCTGACGAATGTCTGCTCGTGGAAGGATACACCGATGTGATTTCCCTTCACCAGGCAGGTATTGAAAATGTGGTTGCCAGCGGCGGTACTTCCCTGACCCCGGACCAGCTGCGGCTGATCAGAAAATATACTTCCAATCTTACCATCATATACGATGGAGATGCGGCCGGTATCAAAGCAGCCCAGCGGGGTCTGGACCTGGCCTTCGAAGAAGGACTCCGGGTAAAACTGGTACTCATTCCCGGACAGGAAGATCCGGACAGTTATGTCAGAAAAATTGGCGCCCAGGCTTTCCGCGATTTTATTGCGGCAGAGAAAAAAGATTTTATTCTTTTCCAGCTTGAGATATCCCTCAAGGACGCAGCGGGTGATAACCAGCGGAAGGCGGCCCTTGTCAATCAGATAGCAGAAACCATCTCCAGGATCCATAAGGCCGAGGATTTCACGAGGCAGCAGGATTATATCAGGAGGTCGGCTGAGCTCCTTAAAATCGACGAGAATGGCTTAAACACCCTCGTCAACAAATTCATCCGGGACCGTATCGGAAGACTCGAAAACCGGGCAGCTTCGCCGGCAATACAGGAAGAATCCCCTGAGTCTGCGAAAATAGCGCTGGATGAAACACTAAACGAACTGCTGAGCCGGGATGAAAAGCAGGAACGCGCACTGGTAAGGTCCCTGCTGGAATTCGGATTCAGGCCCTGGGACGAGGAAAAGAAAGTAGCGGATTTCCTGCTGGCCGAATTTGACGACGAGGAAATGTTTGAAAATAAAGACCTGGTGAAAATACTCAGGATGTATAAATCCTGGTATGAGCAGGGGCTTGAACCCGGTCCCCGTAATTTTCTTTATTGTGAAGACCAGGAAATCGTGAATCTTTCGATCTCCCTGATGGAGTTCCCTTTTGAACTCAGTGAAAACTGGAAGAATGTTTACGAAGGGAAAATTGCCAGCCGGGATGAACTTTACCGCGATGAGGTCCTTTCCACACTTACATACCTCAAGCTTCGTAAAATCCAACGGCTGATGGCCATGAACCAGAAAGACCTGGAAAATTCAAAAAATCCGGAGGAACAGATGACGTTCATGCGGACTCACCTTCACCTGAAGGAAATGGAAAAACAGCTGATGGAAAAATCAGGAACCGTGATCGTAAAGATCTGATCAGCGCTCCAGGACTTCGGCAGGCCTGCGGGATACAACGGAACCCGAAAGAGCAACTCTTTCAAAACGGGTAGCCGTCCACACATGATCCAGCGTAATCTCGTTGATGCCTTCAAATCCTGAGTGGGTGAGACAGGTCCAGCTGCACTCCCGGTTAAGGGTAGTGGCAATCTTGGAACTGGAACGGGGATAAGCCACCCAGAACTTGCCGCTCTTACCCAATGCCGGCAATACCTCATGGATAATGCTTCTCAGCTGGATTTCATTTACGGCAAATACGAGGGCAAAATCGATTTTTTTGATCTTTAGCAGGGGAGTCACATTCTTTGCAAAAGCCAGTTTTGCAAATTGTTTCTCTATCGAAGAGGGAAGACCCTGGATTAAAATACTTTTTTCATCTTTGAGCTCTAACCTGTCCAATAAAGGTAATGACATGCTTATCTGTTTATGTTTGCGGAATCGCTGTCAGGGGCTGCAAAGCTACAAAAATTTAACCGTTTGGTAAAACTATATTGAGCCCGGCGGCCGAAGGTATAGGATATAAGGTTATGGTACCCGGAAAAGAACTCCAGAGGGTAAAGAATTGATTTCAATCAAGTTAAAGGCGAATACTTAAAGTGTTTGTCCGTTTCTCCTCGGCCTTTTTTTGTCGCGGTATTTCAAAATGGGGATCTTGCTCTCGCTGCCCCGGATGAGGCGGCTGATATTCTTCTGATGGGTGAGGATTACCAGAAGGGCAACGGCAATGGCGAAGGCACGGTACAAAGGTTCCTTTTCATTAAAAATGAAAAGGATCAAAACAGCAAAAGCTATGCTGGCGAGTATGGAACTAAGAGAGACGAAACGGGTAAGATAGAGGCAAAGCAGAAAGACTCCGACGCAATACAGGGCCACCAGCGGCTGAATGGCAAGGATCATCCCAAACAGCGTGGCTACTCCCTTTCCACCACGAAAATCTGCCCAGAGAGGGAAGATATGGCCCACTACGGCCGCGAGGCCCAGACCGACCATGAGGTTGGTTCTGTCCCATTCATTATGCATATAAAAGGGAAGGAAGATATAGAGGCTGGTTGCCATCACACCCTTCAGCACGTCCACCGACATGACGATGGTTCCCCATCTGGAACCCAGCACACGGAAGGTGTTGGTAGCCCCCGCATTTCCGCTTCCATAATCGCGGATATCCACTCCGAAAAAATAACGACTGATCCACACCGCCGTAGGTATTGAACCGATCAGGTAAGCAATAAGAATAAATAGAATTTCCTTCATGGACGGCAGGGAGCTGGGATATCAAAATTAATAAAAAAATAGCATCCGAATTGCAGCTTTTACTTACTCAGGCTGTTTTTTAAACTGAAACAGATCCAGTTATCCCGGATCTTCCGTTTTTCCATCTGAAGCCCGGAAAGGCCGGCCGCCTGACGTATTTTTTCTTCATCAGACTCCAGTACTCCGCTGCCTATAAAAACGCCGTCAGGGGTCAAATGTTGTCGCAAAACAGGGATGATTTCAAGGATAACCTGCAGGTTGATATTTCCCAGGATGATGTCAAAAACGCCCGTTTCTTTTAAAGAATCCGCCTTCCTGATGTCTATATGTCCGGCCTGGTTCAGGGCTGCATTTTCGAGGGCGTTTTCAATGCTCCAGTCGTCATTGTCGATGGCCAGTACAGAGCCTGCGCCTGCTTTGGACGCCAGGATAGCCAGTATGCCGGTCCCCGTCCCGAAGTCCAATACCCTCTTTGCTGTGAAATTTATTTCAGGGGTAATTTCCACCATCATATGAGTCGTGGCGTGGTGGCCCGTACCAAAGCTCATTTTCGGCGTGATCACCAGGTCGTATGTGACGCCGGGAATGGCCGGATGAAAGCCGGCACGAATGGCACAGTAGTCGCCAATGATCACGGGTTCAAAATCTTTTTCCCATTCCGCATTCCAGTTTCTCGGTTCAATGGTGATGACCCTGAAAGGCGGATCGTGTTTCGTTGCAGGATCTATTGTCTGGTCAATGACCATTTCCAGTTTTACAGGATCATACAGCGATTCAGGAATAAAGGCATGCAGCTTTTTGGGTTCTTCCTCAAATCCCTCATAACCTGCCTCAGCGAGCCGAGCAACCAGCCGGTCGGATTCTTCGGTATCCCTGGTTTGGACGGAGATCTGGATATATCGGTTCATGCTTTTCTTACCGGTTTTCATAAAAAAACAAAAGGAGGCTTTCGCCTCCTTCCGGTGATGGATAAAATCCGTTATTCTTTTTCGCCCTGGGGCTGTGCCTGTGGCCGGCCTTCGGGTTTGCCTTCGGGTTTTGGCATCAGTACCTTGCGGCTGAGCTTGAATTTCCCGGTCTTGTTGTCGACACCGATAAGTTTCACCTTCACCATATCATTTTCATTCAGCACCCCGTCCATTGTTTCCAGGCGTTTCCAGCTGATTTCGCTGATATGCAGAAGGCCCTGTTTGCCGGGAAGGAATTCTACGAATGCACCATAAGGCATGATAGATTTCACTTTCGCTTCGTAAACTGATCCTACTTCGGGCACGGCAACAATTCCTTTGATCCAGGCAACCGCTTTTTCCAGTCCTTCCTTTGCGGGGCTGAAAATGCTGACTTCACCGTAATTGCCCACTTCCTCGAGGTTGATGGTCGTTCCGGTTTCACGCTGGATTTCCTGGATGATCTTACCCTGTGGCCCGATCACCGCACCGATAAATTCCTTATCAATAAAGAGCTTTTCCATTCTCGGCGCGTGCGGTTTCACCTCCTGTCTGGCAGCCGGCATGCACTCATACATCGCGTCGAGTATATGCAGTCTTCCCTTGCGGGCCTGATCAAGCGCCTGGCGCATAGTCTCCATCGTGAGCCCGTCTACCTTGATGTCCATCTGAACACCGCAGATCCCTTCACGGGTACCGGTTACTTTGAAGTCCATGTCCCCGAGATGATCTTCGTCGCCGAGGATATCCGTGAGGATCGCAAAATTATTGTCAGTACTTCTGGTGATCAGTCCCATCGCCACGCCACTGACGTGTTTGGGAAAAGGCACACCCGCGTCCATGAGGGCCAGCGACCCGGCGCAAACGGTAGCCATTGAACTGGATCCGTTGGATTCGAGGATATCACTTACGACCCTGACGGTATAAGGATAATCCTTGCCCGGCATGAGTTTTTTCAGGGACCGCATGGCGAGGTTGCCATGGCCTACTTCGCGACGTGCCGGAGCGCGCATCATCTTCACCTCCCCCGTTGAGAAGGGAGGAAAATTATAATGCAGGATAAATTTTGTGTAGTCTGATTTGGCTGCACTTTCAACGAGCAGTTCATCCAGGGGCGTACCCAGGGTAACAGTCGTCAGGGATTGCGTTTCACCACGGGTAAAGAGGGCGGATCCATGCGGCATGGGCAGCGGATCGGTCTCCATGGCCAGGGTGCGAACCTCGTCGAGCTTTCTGCCGTCAAGGCGGATCCTGTCGTCAAGGATCATATTGCGGACCACTTCCCAATGCAGGTCGGCAAAATATTTTTTTGCAAGCTTTTTATCTGCATCCGTCGCTTCCGCTCCGAGGCTTTCAATGAGTTCATTTTTCAGCTGGTCGTATGCTTCACTACGCTGGTGCTTGCTGCTGCCCGCGCGGGAGATCTGGTAAATTTTATCTTTGGCGAAAGCTTTCACTTTTCCGTTCAGCTCTTCATTAGATTCCGGTTTCTTGTATTCTCTCTTACCTTTTACACCGACTTTCTCACGGAGATCAGCCTGTGCCCTGATCTGTACGCGAATGGCGTCGTGCGCGATCTGCAGGGCCTGAACCAGGTCTTCCTCACTGCACTCATTGGCTTCCCCTTCTACCATGAGCAGGTTCTTTTCCGTAGCGGCAATGATGAATTCGAGGTCTGCCACTTCCAGTTCGGTACGGGTAGGATTGACTACAAATTTCCCGTTAACCCGGGCGACACGCACTTCGCTGATGGCTTCCTTGATAGGAATATCGGAAACTGAAAGGGCTGCCGAAGCGGCCAGTCCGGCCAGTGCATCCGGCATGATTTCAGAATCACTGGAGATCAGGCTGATCAAAACCTGCACATCGCAAAAATAGTCTTCGGGAAACAGGGGACGCAATGCGCGGTCAATAAGCCGGCTGGTAAGTACTTCGTAGTCGTTCAGGCGGGCTTCCCTTTTGAAAAAAGATCCCGGTATCCTGCCGGCGGAAGCAAATTTTTCCTGATAGTCCACGGACAGAGGAAAGAACTCCTGTCCTTCACGGGGCTCTTTATTCGCAACTACGGTCGCCAGTAGGATACAATTCCCCTGACGAACGGTGACAGCACCGTCGGCCTGACGGGCCAGTTTACCGGTTTCGATTGATATGGGCAACCCTTCACCGGTAGTAAAGGTTACGCTTAATGGCTGTGATAACATATGATTCGTTTGTGATCGATCGGTCCGAACAGAGGATTGTTCCTGAAACGGTCAGGCATCGATGTGAAGGCAGCTTACTGCTAAAAAGGATTCCCAACTGTTGTTGGGAATCTGGTTATTTTCTGAGACCGATCTTTTCGATCAACTGACGATAGTTTTGCAGGTCGTTGTTACTGAGGTAAGTCAGCAATCTTTTACGTTTACCTACCAGTTGCATCAGTCCGCGGTGTGTAGAAAAATCTTTTTTATTTCCCTGCAGGTGGTCCGAAATCCGGTTTATCCGTTCGGTCAGCAACGCAATCTGCGCTTCAACAGAACCGGTATTGTTTTCCCGGGTTCCGAACTTTGTGAAGAATTCTGCTGTTTTTTCTTTTGTCAAATAAGGCATCTCAAATTTTTTAAGGCATCCAGATAATATTCTGCTAATTTCGGCGGCAAAGGTACAGAATTATTTGGTAATTATAGCGTTTTTGAATGGAAATCCGTGTTTCACAAGACCTGTAAATCATGACCTCTTACCTTTATTCCAGGAAACACAAGCTGATCGTGGTAACGGTGATATCAGACCTTGTCACCGACTACCGGGTGCATAAAATCTGCCAGTCGCTTCACCAGGAAGGCTACCGCGTCCTGCTGATCGGACGTCACCATCCCCTCAGTCCGGAAATAAGAACCCGGGATTACCCGACCGTCAGGTTGAAGACGCTGTTCCGGTCTACCTTTCTCTTCTATTTAGAATTTAATATAAGGCTGTTTATCAGATTATTACGGGAGAAGCCTGCAATTTTACTTGGTAACGATCTGGATGTGATGCCGGCTACACTGTTGGCTGCCAGGATTAAAAAAACCCCTGTTGTTTATGACACCCACGAGTTTTTCCTGGGCATGGCGGGGATGGACCGGAAGCCTGTCCGCCGGGCCGTGTGGAAATGGATTGAATCCCGAACCTTTTCAAGGCTTAAACATATTTATACCGTATCCGATTCCATCGGCAATCTGTACCGGAAGATCTACCTTAAAAAGGTCCTTACCGTGAGGAACCTGCCGTTACGCAATTCAGGTGATACCGAACTCAGCCGGCCGGAAAAGAGCTGGATCAATTCGGTAGACAATAAAATACCGGATAACCGCCATATCCTGATATTCCAGGGTGCGGGGATCAATGAGTCCCGGGGTGCCGAAGAACTCGTATACAGTATGCTTTTCCTGGAGGCCGATAAATATCATCTGGTAATCGTGGGCGGTGGAGATGTGATGATCAAGCTGGAGAGAATTATTGAGCAGAACTACCTCGCCAGCAAGGTTACCCTGATTCCCAAAGTTCCTTTTTCCGTGCTGGGTCACTTTACCCGGAAAGCGCACCTTGGCATTTCCATCGACAAAGGATCGGTATTAAATCACCGGTACAGCCTGCCCAATAAACTCTTTGAATACCTGCATGCCGGCATACCCGTCCTGGCGAGCCGCCTGACGGAGCAGGAAAAGATAATTAAGCAATATGACGTCGGCACTTTTATCGAAAATCATCAGCCCGAACATATCGCCGAACGGATCCGGGCAGTTTTCTCTGATCCTGAAACCATGGAAAGGTGGAAAAGGAATTGCTGCCGGGTGAAAGAGGAGCTGAACTGGGAAAATGAGAGCAAGAAACTGATCGACATTTTCAAACAGGTCGAAAACGAATCCCTGAGCAGATGATGGCCAGAAAACTTCATATTGTCTGCCACGATGTTCCCTATCCTCCGGACTACGGCGGGGTATTTGACCTTTACTATAAAATCAGGACCCTCCATGAAGAGGGCATCAGCATCCATTTGCATTGTTTTACCAGCGGCCGGGAAGAGCAGCCCGTCCTGAATGAATTCTGTGATGAAGTAAACTACTATGCGCGGCAGACGGGTCACAAAGGTTTTTCCCATCAGCTTCCATATATCGTATGTTCCCGTTCCAGTCCGGAGCTCCTCGAAAGACTGCTGAGGGATAATGACCCCATCCTGCTGGAAGGCGTGCACTGTACCTACCTGACCGGGGATGCAAGATTTTCAGAAAGAAAAATTCTGATCAGGCTGCACAACGTGGAATCTGTTTACTACCGCCAGATGGCCCGAAACGCGGTATCTCTTTTCAGAAAACTGTATTACCTCAGGGAAAGCGCCATTTTGCGCAAATACGAGCGGAAGATCTCCCCGCAATGGCCACTGCTAGCGGTTTCTTCCTCCGATGCCGAGATGGCAAGATCATCCTACCAGTCAAAAACCATCGAAGTCGTCCCGGTTTTTCTTCCTTACAAAGAAGTGCAGTCGCCACAGGGCACGGGTTGCTACTGCCTGTATCACGGAAATCTTTCGGTCGACGAAAATGAAAAAGCGGTTTTATGGCTGCTGGAAAAAGTATTTAACGACCTGCCCATCCCCTTTCTCGTGGCTGGTAAAAATCCGGGCCCAAGGCTGCAGAGAGCGGTATCCAAATTGAGAAACTGTTGCATGGTTTCCGATCCGAGCGAACAGGAACTAAAAGACATCATCGCCAAAGCGCAGTTGCATATCCTGCCTTCCTTTAACCGCACGGGTGTTAAACTTAAACTGCTTAATGCGCTGTTCAACGGACGACATTGCGTGGTGAATCCCGAGGGTGTAGAAGGTACCGGCCTGAATGATCTCTGCCGGCTGGCTGAAACGGCGGATGACTTTAAGGAGTCTATAGAAGACCTTTACGACAGGCCATTCACTTATCTGGATCTTCAGTGCAGGAAGGAAAAGCTCCTTTCAAAATATGATAACCATCGGTCGGCAGAAATGCTTATAGCGCAGATATGGTAGCGTTATCAATCACTTTACCTCTTTCCGTTCTGAGGGTCCTGCCTGAAAATTTATTTACGACCCTGTAATCATGGGTAGCCATAATAACAGTGGTGCCATATTCCCTGGAAATCTGGAAAAGAAGCTGCATGATCTCGTCGGCTGTTTCCGGATCAAGATTACCCGTCGGTTCATCAGCCAGGATGAGTTTGGGTGAATTCAGGAGCGCCCGGGCGATATCCACCCGCTGCTGCTCACCACCGCTCATTTCATAGGGCATTTTAAATCCTTTTGACTTCAGTCCCACTTTATCGAGTACGTCTGCAATTTTATCGGCCATCAGCTTTTCATCCTTCCAGCCCGTGGCTTTGAGTACGAACCGGAGGTTATCGTTGACATTCCTGTCGGTGAGCAGCTGAAAATCCTGAAACACCACGCCTAGGTTTCTGCGCAGGTAGGGCACTTTTTTCCAGTTCATATCCCGGAGGTTGAAACCCGCCACCGTGCCTTCACCTTCCGTGAGGGTGAGGTCGCCATACATCGTCTTCAACAGGCTGGATTTTCCCGTTCCGGTCTTGCCAACCAGGTATACGAATTCCGATTTATTGACTACGATATTCACGTTTTCCAGGATCAGGTTCCCGGACTGGTAGATATTGACATTCCTGAGTTCAACGATAGGTTCCGCCATTTTTCAAAGTTAAAGGGCGCTTCCCATTTGGCAAGCAATAAATTAGGCCCGGGTCTTGCAACTGAAAAATAATTGAGATATCTTAACGTTTATATCCAATCCACGAAAACGAAAATCTGCCTACATGAAATCCGCCCACAAACCCTTTCTCGCCATCGTCGTCCTTTCAGTTATTGTCCTTTACAGCCTCATGGCCATTATCGGGTCTTAAACTTCCAAAGGTTTCACTTCATATACCGGGCTGAACAAATACAGTTTGCCTGAACGGGTCTCCCTGCATTCAATTCTTTTCCGGATCTGGCGTCCCCTCACAAAATGCAGTCCGTCGGCTGTTGCAAAGTGCTGCCCTTCCGGAATATCTTCTACCAGCACCATGGCTTTGTCCGTATCATAATTTTTCAATACCCGCGTGAGATGGATGTCGGAACAGCTGCTGGCAGGCAGATTATGCAGAGACTTCCCAAGGGTCTGCTGGATATCCGCGGGAAACAGTTTCATGCGCATAAACTCCTCCAGGATATCGCGATAAGATTTCTTCCATTCTTTTCCGTGCGCGCTTACCCGGTGACCGTATTGCTGAAATGTGACGAGATGCCCCAGTTCATGTATCAGTGTAATCAGAAAGGCATATTTATTCAGGCTGCCATTCACACTTATCCGGTGGTTATCCTGGTGGGTGGCGTGCCGGTAGTCGCCCAGAATGGATTTGCGGGTGCGGGTGATAGTGAGGTGTACCCGGTAACGGTTCAGGTATTCGAGCATCTTTTCAGACGCGCCGGCCGGCATATAGTGGTTCAGGTGTTCGAGAGGCGCTTCTTTCTTAGGCATCGGGCTTCTTACTCTTTTTCATCACGGATTTTAGTTCCACAAAGGTATAAAAGATGTAAAAAGCGAAGCAACCCGCCAGCGCGGGTTTCCTCAATTTTTCTTTTTCGACGTAGATATACAGGAAGGCCGCAAGGGCCAGGACGAAAAATTTCAGAATGAACGAGCCATACATCAGTCGCAGAAAGGCCTGCACATTCTGGTGCGTGAGTGCACGCAGGTTCATCTTCACCGAGATCATCCCGAGAATGAGAAGCAGGATATTTCCCCACACAAGGACCCTGAGATCAATTCTTCTGGCGGGAAGAAAAAGCCACAGGATGACGATCAGTCCGTTGAGTACCCAAAATAATACGAGAAGGTCGCGCGATGCTTTTCTGACGGATTCATCAGCCATACAATTTAATTGACCCGCTAAATTAAATTAAATCGGGCCCGCCTGACCGGGAGATTCGCGAAGACATAAATTTCCCTGCCAGCCGGATAAAGCAGTGGGCGGACTGTCCGAAAGACCTTAAATCGCCAGTGCAGGACTCTTGGAAAAATCAGTCTTGGGTGTGGAGACCTGACCGGGCTTGGAACTCTGGCTTGCCGGTTGTTCCTGTATCATGTGGCACTGACCATTAAACTGGGCAGCCGGTTCGATCTGCAACTTGGCTGAATGCAGATTGCCGTTCACCAGGCAATTACTTTTCAGCATGAGCAGCTCCTTTACCTTGATGGTGCCCGTTACCTTGCCCATGATGTCGGCCTGCTGGCCGCTGATATCACCTTCCACCACACCGTTGGCGCCAATAATAACCTTCGATGAGCAGATGATGTTTCCTATCAGCGTACCGTCGATCCGGAGATCTCCGCTGCTGGTGATATCGCCCTTGAGTGTGGTACCGCCGCCGATGAGGCTTGCGCTGCCGCTGGGTACAGCAGCTTCTGTCGTTTCAGACTTGGATTTGTTATTAAACATTGGTATCAGATTTTAATCGTCGATCTTTTCCGCTTTCGGAATCTTGAGGCTGGTCGTGTCCGCTTTCACCGTACTGTTCCCTTCCAACACGTTCCTAAGGCTTTGAAAATACTGGTCACGGTACCTCATCTCCTGCTCTAACGAATCAGTCCGTATTTTTAGTTCACGCAACTCCTTAGTATTATTTAAATCGCCGTATCCAGGTATATAAAGTTTTAATGGAGTAAAGACGATCAAAGCTACTGTAAGTCCGGTCAATAACACAAAAACCGTGCTGAGAAATACATAGACGCTTAATCTGGATAACTTAAATGTGACGACCTCCTCATAGGTGTCATCGTTCATGACCACGAGCCTGTACCGGTTCTGTAACCTTTTGAGTGTGGAATTGGCATCGAATTTGGCCATAGGCGGGTATTGCGGCGTTAAGATAGCAAGTTATTGGTTTGCAGGTTAAAACACCCTTAAATTGACAGATTTTTAAAATAAAAAAGGGGTTTATCAGTTAATAAGATTTTAGTTTGCATGGTTTTAATAAAGGTCTTCGGGTGAAACGGATCGTTGCCTTCTTCATTGTATCGAATGTATTGTTCTTCCTGAAGGGATTCGGGCAGCCGGGCATGGAATATGACCTTAAAAAGCCCCCCAAATACGAAAACCGTTCCCTGGGCTATGAGAAATCAGATGAAACCAAGTGGAGCAACTCAAGAGCGCTGGTTCAGAATACCATCACCCATTACAATTTTTACTACAATATCAATTCGAAGCTGAATGAGATCATGGGTCGAGCCAAGGCACAGTTCAAAGACGACTATACCCAGCTCCTGCCCTTTTATAATTATACACCCGAGATCCTTTCCAAAGACAAGAAAAATCTTGATTCAGTAGTTGATAAAATCAACTCGGCCATCCTTCTTCATGATCTGCGCAACAGCTGGGACGATAACCTGTACATGCTGATGGGAAGGGCCTATTTTTACAAGAACAACCTGGATTCGGCGCATATTCTTTTTCAGTTCGTCAATTGGGCCTATGCGCCCCGCGATAAAGACGGCTATGCACTGCCTATCGGCAGCAACCAGGAGGAAGGTGGCAATGCTTTTACCATCTCAACCAATGAAAAAGAGAATATAGCCAAGAAGGCCTTTAGTCTCCCTCCAAGCCGCAATGAATCGTTTATCTGGCTTATCAGAACCTATTTCCAGAAGGAAGATCTGACCAAGGGTACAGTACTGATTGAAATTCTGAAGCATGATCCCAATTTCCCCAACAGGCTAAAGCCCTCCCTGCATGAAATGCAGGCGCTCTGGTTCTATAAAATCAAACAGTGGGACAGCGCGGCTTATCATCTCAGTCTGGCCCTGGACAACACGACCGACGAGGGCGAAGAAGCAAGATGGGAATTTCTGATCGGGCAATTGTACGACAGGATGGGCGATCCCGCCAATGCCAAATCCTGGTTTGAAAAATCAGCTACGAATACCCTCAATCCCGAATTGCAGGTTTACGCCCGGCTCAACGCCATCCGTCAGCGGACCGGCGATCAGAATAATTATATCCAGAAAAACCTGGACGCCCTTCACCGGATGACGAAGAAGGAAATCTATTTTCCCTATCTGGACGTGATCTACTATGTATCTGCGATCATGGAACTCGAAAGGAACAACCGGGCAGCCGCCAGGATCGATTTTAAAAAATGTATTGAAACTGCCAACGGACTGGGTTATAACCGCGACCGGGCTTTCCTCAAACTCGGCTGGATCTTCATAGAGGACAAGATGTACCCGGAAGCCAAATATGCCTACGACAGCGTCAACGTAAGCGATCCGATGATTGCCGATTCCCTGCAGGTACTGACCGACCGAAAACTGGCCCTGGCCCGCATTGTACCGCAAATCCTGACCATCCGCCGCCAGGACAGTCTTCAGAAAATTGCCGCCATGAGCCCTTCCGACCGTGAGGCATATGTGAAAAAACTGGCTAAGGCATACCGCAAACTGGAGGGACTCGCAGAAGAGGACCTCAACGGGGGCAGCGGCGGGTATGGGTTCAAGACCAGCGGACCGGTGATTGACATGTTCAATACCGGAAATACTGGTGACTGGTATTTCTACAATCCCGCGCTTAAAGCCAGGGGCTATGCGGATTTCAAATCGCGCTGGGGCAACAGGCCCAATGTTGACAACTGGGAGGTGATGTCCCTCGTCAACCGGCAGATTACCGGTCTTACCCCTGCCAGTGGAAGCCTGAGGCTGAACGGTGCAGAAACGACGCCGGGCACGCCCCCACCGCCCCCGCAGATCACATATCAGTCATTGATGGACGGGTTACCGCTGACGGAAGAAAAGCTGAAAAAATCCAGGGACTCCGTCGAGAATGCGCTGTTTGTCCTCGGCAGGTCGCTGCAGGATTATGTACCGGATTATCGTTCGGCCATCAGAACCTACGACAGCCTCGAAACCCAGTTCCCCGATACCCGTTTTTACCAGGAAGCTCTCTTCAACCAGTATTTCTGCTACCTGCATCTCAACGACACGGCAGGAGCAAACCGGATGCTTTCCCTGTTAAAACAGAAATATCCGGCCAGCCGTTATATCACGCTTATTGAGAATCCTCCGAAGGGACCCGAAGATCTTCCGGCAAGGACGCAGGCCACCACCGCCTACGAAAAGATCTATGAACATTTTATAGAAGGAAAATTTGACCAGGCCGCTGCGGAGAAGTTAAAGATGGATAGTGTGTATGGAGATAAATACTGGACCCCGCAACTGTTGTATATAGAAGCATTATACTATATCCATTACCGTTATGACAGCATCGGCAAGGTAACGCTGAACAAGATCATCGTACGCTATTCCGGCACCATGATGGCTGCCAAGGCAAAGAATGTATTACGGGTATTGAATGAAAGGGAAAGAATTGAAAATTATCTGCGAAACCTAAGAGTAACCCGTATGCCCGAAGACAGCATTGCCCGCGCGGCAAATGCGGTCGATTTGCCGAAGTCGCCGGATTCCGTCAAAACCAAAGTTCCCGAGCCCCCTCCTGCCAAGGCCTCGGCGGTGACGGCAGGTCAACAGAAAAAAGACAGCCTGCAGATAAGCATTCGCCAGCCGGATGCAGCCCAGCTAAAAAAGCAAAATCTGTTTGTCTCTCCTTTTGTATGGTCGCCGGAAAAGGGACAGTCCGTTGTGCTGGTAATGAATAAGGTGGATCCGGTATACGTGAACGAGTCCAAGAATGCCTTCGACCGGTATAACCGGGAGAACTATTATGGAAAGAATTATCCGACCGATAAGGTTGCACTCACCGACAGCACGAAGATGATGGTGATCCACGGCTTTGGAAATATGCCGGAAGCGCTGGCCTACCTGAACAAGGCAGCCAGTGCGGCACCGAGGGAAATCATCCCCTGGCTGCCGGCGGGAAAATATTATTTTATTGTGATCGACGACCAGAACCTGGAAACCCTGCAAAATAATAAGGACCTGAATTTGTACCGGCAGTTCCTGCAGGTGTATGCACCGGAACAGTTTCCGGTAACCAAATAAGATTTATACCGTACAACGAAATAAAAACTGATATGCGTAAGCTCAATCCCTTGTTCTGGAAAATATTCTTTGCCTGCCTGGGGGCATTTGTGCTCCTGCTGGTCCTCATCAATTTCGGGGTATTTGGCCCGCTGCCTTCCCTGAAGGAGCTGGAGAATCCTTCCATCATGCTGGCCTCTGAAGTATACGCAGATGACGGAACGCTGATGGGGAAATATTATAAGGACAAGAGTAATCGCAGCAATGTGGAATACCACGACATCTCAAAAAATGCGATTAATGCACTTCTTTCAACAGAGGATAAGAGATTTTACGATCATTCCGGCATCGACGGCATGGGTGTCATGCGCGCGGTAGCCAAACTTGGTCGTGACGGAGGCGGAAGTACCATTACGCAACAGCTGGCCAAGTATATGCTTGGACAGGGTTCAAAAAATATGGTGAAGCGCGGCATCGAGAAACTGAAGGAGTGGATAACCGCCGTGCGTCTTGAAAGGAATTTTACCAAAGAAGAGATCCTTGCTCTTTATCTTAACGCGGTGCCTTTTGGAGACAACGTGTACGGTATCCGAAATGCCAGCCGTACTTTCTTTCAGAAAGAACCCGACCAGCTGACGGTTGATGAAGCAGCCATGCTGATCGGTATGCTCAGTGGGAATACGGTGTATAATCCGAGAAAAAATCCCAAAGCAGCCATAGAGAGACGAAACACCGTGATCAACCGCATGGTCGAGGGGAATTATATAACAGAGGAAGAAGGAAGGAAATATAAGCTGAAGCCCATCGATCTGTCGAATTATAAGAAGCTTGATGAAAACAACGGGCTTGCACCTTATTTCCGGGATGTCATCCGCGACGACCTTAAGAAATGGTGCAGGGATCATAAAAATCCTGCAACCGGCGAGCCCTACGATCTTTATGAAGACGGGCTGAGGATTTATACCACCATCAATCCGCGCATGCAGCTCTATGCAGAAGAGGCCGTGGCCAAGCAAATGCCCGGGCTCCAGAAAATTCTCAGTGCCCAGCCCAATGTCAGGAAGGGCGTTGCCTGGAAGGAACATGCCAATATTCTGGAAATGCTGATGAGAAACACGGAACGCTGGCGGAATATGGAAGAAGACGGTATCCCAGCGGCGGAGATAAAGAAGAGTTTTTACCAGCCCGTGGCAATGAAGGTATTTGCCTGGAATTCCCGCAGGGAAACCGATACTGTGATGACGCCGCTGGATTCCATCAAGTATAATCATCAGTTGATGCAGACCGCCTTTCTGGCGATGGATCCCATGAGCGGAGCCGTCAAAGCCTGGATCGGAGGGATTGACTTCAAGACCTTCAAATTTGACCACGCCAATCTCAATACCAAAAGGCAGGTAGGATCTTCAATAAAACCACTCCTGTATGCTGACGCCATTGAGGATGTCGGCTTCACACCGCAGACCATGGTGCAGAATGAAGCCCAGTATTTTGATGGATACGGACTGGTGCCCGCGGGCGGCAAATGCGGCGGTCAGGGTGAAGAAGTAAGTATGGCCAGTGCGCTTGCCTATTCGCTGAACTGCGCTTCTGCTTCGATCATGAAACAGGTGACGCCCAAACGGTTTGTGGATTTCCTCAGGAAAATCAATATCAAATCCAAAATGGAAGCCTACCCTTCCATCTGTCTCGGTGCAATTGAAATTTCACTCTACGAAATGATGTGGGGATACACCATGTTCCCTTCCGGCGGTTTCAGCACCAAACCTTACTATATCTCCAGGATCGAAGACAAGAACGGAAATGTGCTGGATCGTTTTGATACCGAAAGAAAGGAAGTAATCAGCCAGAATACAGCCTACACAATGTGCCGTATGATGCAGGGAACCGTGGATATCGGTACAGCCGCGGGGCTGCGTGACAGGTTGGGGATATCTGAGATGGGCGGAAAAACAGGAACCACCCAGAATAATACCGATGCGTGGTTTATCGGGTATACGCCGCAGCTGCTCGCCGGTGTGTGGGTTGGATGCGATGATAATTTCATTAGGCTGGATGGCAAGCTGGGTGAAGGAGGACGTACGGCACGACCGATCTGGGAATATTTCTACGCTAAAGCCTCCGCCGACAAAGACATTGGCATGAACCGCAAGCTGCGGTTCGTTCAGCCGGAAAATATGAAGTCTGACATGATGTATGATTATATGAACATCATCGACAAAACGCCACCGCCCGGTGCCGAAGGAGATAACCAGGGTAACGGCAATGCCGACCAGTATCTCGATACCAGTTCACCCCATGTTCCGGTGGATTCCAAACTTTCCAACGACGAACAAAAAGTGCTGGATGAAGCCACCCGCGATCAAAAAAAAACTGAACCCGTGAATCCGCCCAAACCACCAGAGCAAAAGAAGAAAAAGGGATTTTTCAAAAGACTGTTTGGAGGGAAATAAGGAAAAGGTCAGGCACGGCCCATGTGAATGTTGAGTGATTCTTCCGTGTGGCCGTTTTGTTTGTATTCGAAATGCTTCTTTAATTTATTGATCGGGTATTCATAGAGATGCCAGGAAATCATCGCCAGGATGATCGTGATGAAAGGATAGGTAAGCCGCACGTGAGCGAAGTGCACATTCCGCATGAGATAAGGCACAAAAAAATGATAGACATACAGGCCATAACTGATCTTCCCCAGATATACCACCAGTCTGTTGGTTAAAAATCCCCTGACCCATTTACCAAACTGGTGAAGAACTGCTTTTCCGATCGCCCAGAAACAAATGAGAGAAAAAAGCAGACGGCCGAAAATATTTATCCTGCTCCAGTCGGGTGAAAACCTCACCTGATTATACAAAAAGATGGTTACAGCCAGAATCGCAATAAATATCATGTTCCGGTGAAGCAGGATCCGGAGGCGCGGCATCCGGTAGATGTACAGAAACGCGAGTATGGCGCCAAGTCCGAAACAGTCAAAACAGCAGGGTGTCAACGCATAAGTGTCCCAGATGGCGGGCACCCGGTCGTGCACAATAAAGACAATGAGGACACGGCTTGCAATTGCCAGCAAGGTCAGTATCAGAAAGCCCTTTAGCAGATGTTTTTTGGGAAGAAGGAATATAAACAGGGGGAAAAATATATAGAACTGCTCTTCCACGCAGAGCGTCCAGAAATGATTTACATAGCGCAGACCACCCTGCGTCATCGCTGCGGGATAGTTGGCCGTATAGGACAGAAGCCAGCCGAAATATTGCCTGGCTGAGGGAATATCTGCAATGAAGGCGATGGCCAGCACCAGATAGTAAAGCGGGAAGATCCGCAGGAAACGCCTGATGTAAAAAGTCTTTAATGACTTCGACAGACTCTTCATTTTTTCTTTCTCTGTCATCAGAATCCGTGAAATCAGAAAACCACTCAGGACAAAAAACAGGGTAACCCCCATACTGCCGAATGTCCATGTAAATCTTTCCAGATGGGTCTCACTGGTAAAGTGACCGATCATAACCAGGAAGACGGCAATACATCGTAAACCATCCAATTCAACCAGGTAACCTTTACCCATCTTTTCTTCCAACACGCGCATATATCTCTTTCTATGGTAAATAAAAGCCGGGTTTCTTTTAAGAAAACCTGGAAACCAATTTACGGAGGAATTGGAAATTAAGGCGGGATCAGCAACCGGATGGAGCATGTCCCGGGTTTACCTGTGGATAGCGATAAACACCTTTCAGTATGAAGTGGTTTCAGTATGAACTCCTGAATAAATGTAATAAAATTATTCTGCCCATCGTTACCGCGATCGTCAGAAAATTTTTTCTATTGGCAGCCCCGATGTCGTATATACCGGATTTCCCGCTTTTGTGACGGAATGGCCGGTACATGATCTTGCGGTTACTCTGTTGTCTTTCATATCTGTGTAAAATAAAATTGGATTAATTTGTAGTTCTTCCCTGGCCGGATGAAAAATTACCTGTCTCCCATATACTTCTTTATAGTTATTTTCCTGATGGGCGCTAATTCCCTGACCGCTCAGTCCAGACTTGACAGTCTGCTTCCGGTACGCGGATTTTGTATCGATGCCCCGCGGCCGGCCGGACTGGATTCCTTTATCCGCTTTATCGACGCGGAACTCGCACCGCGTAAAGTAAACACGTTGATAGTACAGATCGACTATCACTATCAGTTCAGCACACACCCCGAGCTCACAGACAGCTTTGCTCTTTCCAAAGCCGATGTGGGCAGGATTGTATCCGTCTGCAGGAAAAATAATATCCGGGTTATCCCCCTTTTGGATTTGCTCGGACATCAGTCCTGGGCAAACCGTACAGGGAAACTTTTGCAGGTCTATCCCCAGTTCGATGAAACGCCCTGGATTTCGATGCCGGAAAAATACGTCTGGCCGAATCCTGAAAAACTTTATTGCAAGAGCTATTGCCCCTTGCATCCCGACCTGCATGGGATTCTTTTTTCAGTAATTGATGAACTCTGTGATGCTTTTGAAAGCAACACCTTTCATGCCGGCATGGATGAAGTATTTTTTATTGGCGAGGATCAGTGCCCGCGTTGTCACGGATTAAATAAAGCCGTGTTGTTTGCCGGTGAAGTGCAGAAGATTCATGATCACCTCGCCAGGGAAGGACGCGGAATGTGGATGTGGGGAGACAGACTGTTGGACGGAAAAACCACGGGCCTGGGCGAATGGGAAGCCAGCATGAACGGAGTGTATCCCGCAATTGATATGATCCCCCATGACATTGTGATCTGCGACTGGCATTATGAACGGCCGGATAAAACGCCCGTTTATTTTGCCACCAGGGGATTTAGTGTGATAAGCTGTCCATGGCGCAATCCCGGTATTGCCATAGTGCAGTTGCAGGATATGATCGCCTTTCGTGAAGCTTCCACTCCGGAAATGAGTGAAAGGTTTTTGGGTATCATGCAAACCAGCTGGTCGAGGACCAGCACATACCTGAATAATTTTTATACGCAACCCGCTGCTTCTGCCGTGGAAGAAAATACTTCATGGAATTGCTTCAGGGTTTTGTTTTCACAGATCGCGGGAATTAAATAAACCCAATATAGATTTTATCAAAAACCGGAGAATGCAATGCGTAGACTAAAAACATAAAAGGGCTCTAATGAGCCCCTTTTTAGTTGCGAAGGGAGGGTTCGAACCTCCGTCCGCCAACCGGCGGATATGAGCCCGACTATTTTGCAATAGTAGTTCTGATGAATTGTCTTCCTCTTGCCGTCTTCAGCTGTTTTTCACGATGCATTGCTTCAGATTTTGAATCAAATTCCTCGGTGTAAACAACTACCCAGGGGCGATATTTCCTGGTCCAGCCTTTTTTTCCTAATGTATTGTGAGAAGTCTTTGATTCAAATCGCTCGTAAATCCAATATAGATTTTATCAAAAACCGGAGAATGCAGTGCGTAGACTAAAAACATAAAAGGGCTCTATCGAGCCCCTTTTAAGTTGCGAAGGGAGGGTTCGAACCTCCGACCTTCGGGTTATGAGCCCGACGAGCTACCGCTGCTCTACTTCGCGATGTGGAGGGCAAATTTACGATGGTAGGGCTTCCCCTCCAAACTATTTTATTTCTTCTTTCGCTAAATTCTTCAAGTCAGCCTTTTATATCTTTAATACATGAAGGGGCTTTACCAACGGACCATCAACCTGTTTTTCCTGTCAGTTTCCCTGCTTTTCTTAAACGCCTGCGGCAAAAAAATAAAACAAACAGACGATACGCTGTATTCACGCCATCTCCAGCACAGTGTAAAACTGCATATCCTTCATACACCACCTCCCTCGGACCGGAATGAATTCAACCTGCTGATCCTGAACGATGGTCAGGAAATGGAAAAACTCAGGGTGAGGGAATCCCTCGACAGCCTTTACCGTGCCGGAAGGATCCTCCCCCTCGTTATTATCGGTGTCGAAGCAGGTGACCGTGAAAAGGAATACGGCGTAGCGGATAAACCTGATTACCTGGGAAGGGGTCAACGTGCAGAATTCTATGATGCCTTTATAAACAATGAGCTTTACCCGTATGCAAAAAAAAATTCCGGCGTACGTAAATTCCAATCGGTAGCGATCGCCGGATGTTCACTGGGCGGCCTCTCGGCTTTTGACGTCGCGTGGAATCATCCGGACAAGATCAGCAAAGTCGGCGTTTTTTCAGGCTCCTTCTGGTGGCGTGATCTTCCACTGGAAGACAGCAACTATACGGACGAGAAAAACCGGATTATGTATTCAAAACTCAAGGCGTCGAGGAAAAAACCCGGGCTCGGCTACTGGTTCTATGCCGGCGCGAAGGAAGAAAAATCTGACCGGGATAAAGACAGCATCATCGATGTGATTGACGACACGAAGGATATCATCGCGCTGCTTGAAAAGAAAAATGTGGTAGTGCAGGGAGCGGTTATCTACCGTGAGCTGCCCGACGGAGAACACAACTTCGAAACCTGGAGCAGGGTCTTTCCTGAATTCCTGGTCTGGGCCTTCGGAAAAAACAACTGAGTAAACGCGGGATTCACCCGCAAAAGAAGTTTAGATCATTTCCCTTTCGAGTATGGGATTGCGCATCAGACGCCTGGAAGCGAAATCTTTTGCTGCCCGGATGAAATGGACAAAAACAGGCTGTGGATTTTCGACTGAACTTTTCAATTCCGGATGGTATTGAACGCCGATAAAGAACGGATGGGCGGGAAGTTCAATGATTTCCACCAGTCCGCTTTCCGGGTTCTTACCGCTGGCAATCATGCCTGCTTCTTCAAACTGCTGTAGATATTCATTATTAAATTCGTAACGGTGCCGGTGTCTTTCAGAAATAAGGGGCTTGCCATAAATATTCCTTGCAAGGGTTCCCTCTCCGACCGCGCAGGGATATGCACCCAAACGCATTGTACCACCCTTGACCGTAATCTTTTTCTGGTGTTCCATCAGGTCGATGACAGGCGTCGGCGTGTCAGGCTGCATTTCTGTAGAATGAGCCCTTGTAAGACCAAGCACATTCCGGGCAAATTCTATTACCGCCATCTGCATACCTAAACAGATACCGAAAAAAGGCAGCTTATTTTCCCTTGCATACTTCACGGCAGTTATCTTTCCCTCAATACCCCGGTGGCCAAAACCCGGGGCGACCAGCAGGCCGTCGAGATTGCCCAGCTTATCCGCCACATTTTCCGGCGTAAGGGATTCACTATGCACGTTCAGGATCTGCACCTTGCATTCATTCATTGCGCCTGCATGTACAAAGGATTCGAGAATGGATTTATAAGCATCCTGTAATTCGATGTATTTTCCGATCAGTCCGATCGTCACTTTGGATTTGGGATGGCGGAGTTTTTCAAGAAATTCTCTCCACTTCGTCAGCTCCGGCTCACCATAATGGGTAATATTCAGCTTCTTCAGGCAGATCAGATCCAGTTTTTCCTTCATCATTGTGACCGGAACCTCATAAATCGTAGAGGCATCCGCGGCTTCGATGACGGCTTCCACTTTCACATTACAAAACAGTGCTATTTTTTTTCTGATCTCGGGCGAAAGAGGTTCTTCAGTGCGGCATACGATAACATCAGGGGTTACTCCTTCCTGACTCAGCATGCGGACACTGTGCTGGGTAGGTTTTGTTTTAAGCTCTTTGGCCGCTTTGAGGTAAGGAATAAGTGTAAGGTGAATAACTACCACGTCTTCCTCCGGCAGTTCCCACTGAAGCTGGCGAACGGCTTCGATAAAAGGCAGTGATTCGATATCGCCGACTGTTCCGCCGAGCTCAGTAATAATAATGTCGTATTCTTTTCTCTGCCCGAGTAGCAGCATTCTTCTTTTGATCTCGTCGGTAATATGGGGTACCACCTGAACGGTTTTTCCGAGGTAGGCACCTTCCCGTTCTTTGTTGATCACCGTCTGGTAGATCCTGCCGGTAGTTACATTGTTCGCCTGTGAGGTAAATATGTTGAGGAATCTTTCGTAGTGTCCGAGGTCCAGATCTGTTTCTGCTCCGTCTTCGGTGACGAAACACTCCCCGTGTTCGTATGGGTTGAGTGTTCCCGGGTCGACGTTGATATACGGATCGAATTTCTGTATCGTCACCCTGATGCCTCTTGCCTGGAGCAGTTTGGCCAGCGATGCAGCGACAATCCCTTTACCCAAAGACGATGTAACCCCACCGGTAACAAAAATATATTTAGCCATAATAATTTATTAAGCCCAAACGAAAACAGCACTAAAATCCTATGATATGACCTGTGGAATTACAGATGTAAAACAGTAACCAGAAGGTCATGCAAACCTACGGCAAATTTTTCAAACACGGGAAAACGGGATTTCCAATTGTGGATAATTGGAGTATAGCACGGACCTGATTATTTGATCACATTCAGCAGCATGTATTCAACGGCGGAATTATGCCGGGCCAGCGGTTTGGGAGTTGTTTTGGCGGGCTGGGACTGAGTGTACGCCTGAACGGGCGCCGGCTTTTCAGCCTGTTTTATTTTGGCGGTATGGAATAATGCGACGATCAGGATCTCTGCGGCGAGGATATATCGGCTAGGGGTTTTCATGTTATTGGTTCCTGGCAGGGTGGTTAAGCCTGAAGGGTGTTATATAACGGTAAATTTCTTCCAATATTTCAGTAAATGCAAGCCCGAATAGCCGAATTTCTCCCCATCAGTACACAAGTATTTGATTATCAGTCAGGCATTTAGTCATGACCTATTTTCTGATAGCTGGCTACCAGGCCTTTAATAAGGGAAGAGCTGAAACCCCTGTGTTCCATTTCGTTCAGACCGGCAATGGTGCACCCCTTGGGAGTGGTTACCTTATCAATTTCCTGTTCAGGATGGGTCTGTTTTTTCAGGAGCAGTTCGGAGGCGCCCTTTACCGTTTGTGCGGCTATCAGGCTGGCCGTCGCGGCGTCAAATCCTATCTCGATACCACCCTGAATATTTGCCCGGATATAACGCATGGCGAAGGCTGTGCCGCAGGCTCCCAGCACGGTAGCTGCGTCCATAAGTTTTTCATCGATTTTTACGGCGCTGCCAAGCTGATTAAACATTTCAAGGATCTCCTGAAACTGATCGGCGTTGAGGTCTTTCGCTGAAAGGCAGGTCATACTTTCCCTGATGGCAATGGCCGTGTTCGGCATAGCCCTTACAATTGGAATGCCCTCGGGTACCAGAGACGACAACTGCTGTATGCTTACCCCGGTAACCACTGAAACAAGCACGTGCTTCCCTTTTTTGAATTTTCCTTTCAGACGTGTAAGCACTTCTTCCACCTGAAAAGGTTTTACTGCAAGAATGACCAGCGGAGCATATTCAAGAGCGTCCTCGTTGTTGGAACTTACCATGGCACCCTTTCTTTCCAGTTGATGAAGCTGGTCCACCGACCTGCGCGTAATAAGAATATGTCCCGGACTGAGGTATCCGCTTTGTATAAGACCTTCTGCGATCGCCGAGCCCAGATTCCCCCCGCCGATAATGCCAACCTTATTCAACATAGCTAAAGATATTTTTTGTGGATGAGATAGTTCCTGACATAGTCCGATACTCCTTCTTCGAGGGAATAAAAACCCTCTGAGTATCCTGCGCCCTTTAGTTTCGACATTTTCGCCTCTGTAAAATACTGGTATTTATCCCGGATATCTTCGGGCATGTCAATATACTGTATATCCACCGGCTCGCCGGATCCCGCGAAAGTGGCTTTTACCAAATCTTCAAAGCTCCTCGCCCTGCCCGTTCCGAGATTATAAAGTCCGTTTTCAGTTCCCTTATTGAAGTTATTCATGAGCCAGTAGCATACTTTCAAAATATCCTTCACATAAATAAAATCGCGGAGCTGCTGTCCGTCCTTATAATCCGGTCGGTGTGATTTGAAGAGTTTAACCTTTCCGTTGTTCTTGATCTGATTAAAGGAATGCCAGATCACGGAAGCCATTCTTCCCTTATGATATTCATTCGGGCCATATACATTGAAGAACTTGAGGCCTGCCCAGAAAGCAGGCTGGCTCTGTTGTTTAATAGCCCATTTATCGAATTCGTTTTTGGAAACACCGTATGGATTCAGCGGCCGGAGTGTAAACGGCAGCTTATGATCGTCGCTGTATCCCAGTTCACCCGAGCCATAGGTCGCTGCAGAAGAAGCATAGACCAGCGGAATCTGTTTAATTAAACAATAATCCCAGATCTTTTGTGAATATTCAAGATTCAGTCTCTCATGAACCGCATAGTCAAATTCAGTGGTGTCGGTCCGCGCACCAAGGTGGAACATAAAAGAGATTTCCGGTTTCTCTGAATCGAGCCAGGTGAAAAAATCATCGCGCTCCACCCTATGGTCAAATTTCTTTCCCTTCAGGTTTTCTACCTTGTCGAGCCTGCTGAATTCGTCCACCAGGATCAGGTGTTCATATCCTTTTTCATTAAGAAACCCGGCAAGGCAACTTCCGATAAATCCTGCTGCCCCCGTTACTACGATTGATGCGTTCCTGTTCATGCTTCCACCATTGATTCCATTTCTTTTTCGATGGCTGTATCGTAGGCTGTTTTCCATTCCCGGATACTGCCCCACGACTTACCGTCGATCTCCAGGCCTGAACCCGTTACCTCACCCAGGGCTTCGATATGTATTCCTTCCATGGCTTTTCTGAATTTGTCCACGTTTTCCTTTCTGACTGATACCACCACCCTGCTCTGGGACTCGCCAAACCAGTACGCATCGCGGCGAATGGATTCATCCTGGCAACGGACGCTGAATCCGAGATTGTTTGGAAATCCGGATTCAGCCAGTGTGATGAAGAGTCCGCCTTCCGAAACATCATGAGCCGATTCTATGAGGCGTGATTGTATGACTGCCAGGAGACGCGCTTGTAAGTTGAATTCCTCTTCGAGATCGAAATGCGGTACGGGAGAGTATTCCACCTCATGCAGGGCCACCAGAAACGCTGATGAATATATATCGCCGGAGTTTTTGCCCAGCAAAAAAATATGGTCTCCCGGCTGTCTGAACTGCAGGGTCATTTTTTCTCTTGTATCTTCAAGCAATCCTACCATTCCGATGGTTGGTGTGGGATAGACGGCGCCTTCAGGATGCTGATTATAAAAACTCACATTACCCCCCGTGACCGGCGTGTCGAATCTGCGGCAGGCTTCTCCCATTCCCTTTACCGCGTGTACGAACTGGTAATACACTTCGGGATCGTAGGGATTGCCAAAATTCAGGCAATTGGTTACTCCGAGGGGAACTGCACCCGAGCAGACCAGGTTACGGGCAGCTTCGGCAACGGCGATCATTGCCCCTTTGTAGGGGTCTGCCAGCACATAGCGGCTATTACAGTCGGTCGTCATCGCAATGCCTTTGGAAGTTCCTTTTACAAGTACGATGGAAGCATCCGAGAATTCGTTGGTGGAAGTATTGGCGGCGCCTACCGTACTGTCATACTGCACACTTATCCATCGTTTGGATGCAATGGAAGGCCAGCGGATCAGTTCTTCAGCCACTGCGCGAAGGTTGTCTGTTTCGGGAATGGAAGCCAGATCAAAAGATTTTATTTTTTCAAAATAGGCAGGTTCACGATATGTGCGGCTGTATTGGGGTGCGCCTCCGCCAAGCACCAGTTCGTGTGCCGGGATCTGCGCTTCGAGTACTCCTTCCAGATAGAAACTCAACAGTCCGTCTGTAGTTACTTCTCCGATATTGGAACAGGGAAGATCCCATTTGTCAAAAATATCCAGTACTTCTTTTTCCCTTCCCTTCTGAACCACCATGAGCATTCTCTCCTGGCTTTCGCTGAGCAGGAGCTCCCATGCTTTCATTCCTGCCTGTCGTGTAGGCACTTTGCCCAGATCGATCTTCATTCCCACTTCGCCCTTGGCACTCATTTCAGCTGTAGAACAAATGATGCCTGCAGCGCCCATATCCTGCATGCCCACCACGGCCCCGGTTTCAATCACTTCGAGACAGGCTTCCAGTAATTTTTTCTCCTGAAAGGGGTCACCCACCTGCACCGCTGGTAGTTCCTGTACGGATTCGCTTGTAATATTGGCCGAGGCGAAAGAAGCTCCGCCAATACCATCCTTACCCGTGGCACTGCCTACAAAAAAAACCGGATTTCCCTTACCGAGCGCGGTGGCTGAAATAGTCTTTCCCTTGGCAACGATGCCCACACTCATGGCGTTGACCAGCGGGTTGGTATGATAACACTCGTCAAAATATATTTCACCGCCAACCGTCGGCACTCCAAAGCAATTGCCATAGTGGCCAATGCCGTGCACAACACCTGCCAGCAGATGCTGGGTCTGAGGATGATTTAATTTCCCGAACCTTAAGGAATTCAGGGAAGCAATTGGCCGGGCACCCATGGTGAATATATCACGGTGTATTCCTCCGACGCCGGTGGCCGCTCCCTGGAATGGTTCAATGGCGGAAGGATGATTATGGGATTCAATTTTAAACACCACGCCCAGCCCGTCGCCGATATCCATCAGTCCGGCATTTTCCTCTCCTGCTTTGACGAGCATTTTTTTCCCCTCTCTCGGAAGGGTTTTAAGCCATTGGATTGAATTCTTGTAGCTGCAGTGTTCGCTCCACATTGCGCTGAAAGCACAGAGTTCAGTGAAGTTTGGTGTGCGTCCCAGTTTGGTACAGATCAGGTCAAATTCTTCGTGTGTAAGCCGGAGTTGCTCCGCTGTTTTTGCAGTTATTTCCATGTTCTTTGGGGAAAGCGCAAATTTACGAAGGACGCGTTAATCTATTCGATAATTTTAGGGGTTCATGAAGATCGCTTTCATCCACAACAGGCAGGCTTTTCTTCCGGAACTCCAGGCCTACCGCGACTTCTTTCACACGCATCAGATCGCGACAACGGTCTGCCGCTACGGCGAAGAATCCAAAACCGACGCAGGTGTTTACTGGTATATGATGGGATTTTATCCTCATTCAAAACACAGGAATAAAATCATTATCCACGAATATGCATCCTGTTCGGTCCCTCCCTTGAGAAAGGAAAAAGATTTTCTGAAAAGAAAATTCCATCCGCGGCCGGACTTCCGGATTTTCCTGAACGAATATGTACAAAGCCAGCTGGGAATTTCCGACGAAGTGCCATTCGGCTATCGTGATATGGGTGTGTCCGCACTTTTCCACCCGCCATCCGAATCACCGCAAAAAGAATATGATTTCATTTATGCCGGGAGCCTTTCGGCACACCGCAGACTGGATACGGTACTCGATATATTCGCGAAGGGGCCGCTCAGGGACCAGTCTGTGTTAATGCTGGGACATGACACCGAAGGGTTAAGAGAAGATTATGGAAAAGCAGATAATATTCATTTTCATGCGGCTGTTCCCTGGACTGAAGTCCCCGACTGGCTGTCGAAGTCGCGGTACGCACTGAATTTTATTCCCGACACCGAACCTTTCAATGCGCAGACACCTGCCAAGTTCCTCGAGTATGCTGCCATGAAAATTCCTATTGTCAGCACCAATACATTTTGGATTGCGGAATTTCAGGAACGCTATGGTGGTAATTATTTTTTCCTGAAGGAAGATCTTTCCAACATGACCTGGGACCGCATCCTGCATTTTCCTTTTGAGTTTCCCAACCTGGAGAGCTGGACCTGGGAGGAAAGGATCAGAGCCTCCGGCATTATGGAATTTCTGAGCACCGTTCAAGAGCGCAACAGCGGCGGGATTCAGATATGACCGGTCTCAAGCGACGAAACCGCACGATCATATTCTTTCAGAATTCTGTCAATGCCGTATTTCCCGGAGACAAGCTGTCTGCCGTTATGACCCAGTCGGGCACGTTCGGCAGGCTCCAGCTTCATCATTTCTTCCATTCTTGCGGTGAGTTCGGTGATATTATGGGGTGAGCAGAGAAAACCATTCACACCTTCTTTTACTACTTCCCGGCAGCCTGTATTAAAAGAAGTAATGATGGGAATTTCCATTGCCGCCGCTTCCAGCAGGCAGCGGGGAATTCCTTCATGATAAAAGGAAGGAAACACAAAACAGTCCGCCTGACGAAGAAAGGGCCTTACATCCCTTGCAAAGCCCCCGTATTCAATTATTTTTTTTCGCTGCCAGTAACGCAGTTCACCTTCCGTAATTGAATCAGGATGATGGCGCTCAAAAAATCCAATCAGGGTAAAGCGTACATCATGGTACTTTTTCCCGAGAATACGGGCGGCTTCCACATACATGCCCACACCTTTGGACTTCAGCAGGCGCGTACTCATAAGAAAATGGAATGCACGGGACCGTGCAACGGGTCTGTGTGCCGGCGGCGAAAAATACTCCGTATTGATCCCTTCTCCTGGCAGGATCCTCACCTTTCCGGCCGTTACCAGTCTGCGGCGGACAAATACAGAAGCGTCCTCTTCATTCAGAAACCAGGCCTCTGATGCTTTTTTAAGCGCTTTGCGGTATAAATAGGCAACGACGCGGTTTAGCCAGTTATTCCTGTCAAAACTGTATCCAAGACCGGTAATTACCGCAACCGAACGGATACCTGCCCCCGCGGCGGCCATGGATCCGTAGATATTCGGCTTGATCACATAGTGAAAAATAATATCCGGCCTTTCGGCCCGGTAAATCCTCTGAAGCGACCGGTAAAGTGTATAATCGGCTACCGGGTTTTCCGACCGGTTGTTGAAGCGGATCTCCACAAAGCGGCATCCGGCAAGAGTAAGTTCGTCTGCAAATTCATCACGGGGAGCTATAATAAGAACTTCGAAACGGGCGAGCAGATGACGGACAAGATCCATTCTGAAATTATACACCGACCAGGAACTGTTGGCAACGAGGGCAATCTTTTTTCTGGGCTGTCCGGTCAGACTGACGTTCATCAGGAGATATTAGATTCAAATTTATAGATTTGGTATATCAAAATCAGGTAAAGTTCCATGGTCGCACTCATTCTGTTCATCATTTACCTGTTCGGAGGCACACTCATCCTTCACGGCATTATAAGAAAAAAAGTTTACCCGTTCACGATATATCACACTTCTGCGGTGATCCTTTTTAAAGTGATGATGGGTTGTCTGTACGGCTGGATTTTTTTGAGGTATTACGGAGGCGACGACACCTGGAACTATTTTCTTGAGTCACGGGATCAGACCAGCCTGCTCCTGCATCACCCCATTTCTTTTTTCCGAGATTTTACTCCGGAGTATGCCCTGAAGGTAACAGGGTACCACCCCTGGCATGCGGCGGTTTATTATGTCGTGCATTTTGAAAGAATCTTTATGATCAAGGGGCTGGCCATCCTCAACCTGCTGAGTGGAAAGAACTACTATGTTAATGTACTCCTGTTTGAGTTCCTGACCATTGCAGGTCCGCTTCTTTTGTTTAAGCTGCTTGCAAGACTTTTTCCATTGCGGACCGGTATAAATTTCCTGCTGGTTTTCTTTATTCCTTCCGTCACTTTCTGGTGCAGCGGCATACGGGCAGAGGCCCTGCTGCTTCTTTTTATGGCCCTTATGGTTTATAACGGGTACAAGCATGCGCAAAAAGCCAGGCCGGGAAGGCTGGTGGGTATCATCCTGGGTGCACTCGGACTCCTGCTCATCCGTTACCAGTATTTCCTCGTCTTCATTCCCGGATTTCTGGCTTACTGGATAAGTCTTCACAGAAATCAAAACCGGCCGGCACTTTTTAACCGGTTTTACGGAATCCTGGCGCTTATCTTTTTAGTCAGTCTGTTTCTTCCTCCCGTATGGCAGCTTTCAACCCCCCTGGCACGCGCGCAGCAATCCTTTTTCAGTCTGCATGGAAATACAAGGTATGGCCTGGACAGCCTGAAACCAGGCATTGTTTCCGTTGTTAAGATACTTCCCCAGGCAGTTGCCAACAGTATGTTCCGGCCTTCCCGCTGGGAAGGAAAACACGGATTACAATCGGTATCAGCCATTGAAGTCCTTTTTATGGTTATAGGCTTTTTCTATTTTATGCTTGGCCCTGCCCGGAAATCCCAGATATCCCATCCTGTCTTCTGGCTGTTCCTTTACTATGCCATATTGCAAATGGTCCTGATCGGTTATACGGTCCCTTTCCCGGGTGCTATTGTCCGATACAGAAGCATCCCCTTCCTCCTGCTTTCTCTCTTCCTTTATGCCGGTAATCCGCTATGGCAGCAAAAAATCAGGTACCGAATTTTCAAATTACATTAGAATTATCCTTAATGTTACCTAATTGAGTATTTTTAAATGATAAAACCGCAAAAAAAGGGGTTAATTACGCTATTATTTCGAAGAAATTCTAAAAAAACCCTGAAAAAGCTCTTTTTTTTTCGTCCTCGTGAATAAACGCTTACTTTCGTTTCCAATTAAAATATTTTTAAATGGAATCGTTAAGAGTAAAAGCTATTAACGATCTGTCAATAAAAACTCCGGTTGAACTTGACGGATCCAGCAAAATCACCGCTATTTTCCAAGAAAATGTATTTACCCTTCGCACAGCCCGGGAATTCCTGAGCGACGAAGCTTACAAAAGCCTTACAGGATCCATCAAAGGCGGTAAGAAAATCGACCGTGCAGTCGCCAACCAGATTGCTGCGGGGCTCAGACAGTGGGCAGAGTTGAAAGGTGTTACCCACTATACACACTGGTTTCAGCCACTGACGGGTTCATCCGCTGAAAAACATGATTCATTTTTCGCCATAAAGGGTGACGGCACGTCCATCGAACAATTCGAAGGAGATGCCCTTATCCAGCAGGAACCTGACGCATCTTCTTTCCCTTCCGGCGGAATACGCGCCACTTTCGAAGCCCGTGGTTATACGGCCTGGGATCCCTCCTCTCCCCCTTTTATTATGGAGATTGAAACCGGCAAAACATTATGTATTCCTACCATATTTGTAAGCTATACAGGCGAAACCCTGGACTATAAAGCGCCCCTGCTGAAATCCCTTGAATCCATGAACAAGGCGGCGGTGGACGTATGTAATTATTTTGACAAGAATATCACCCGTGTAATCGGAACCCTTGGCTGGGAGCAGGAATATTTTGTGATCGATGAAGCCCTGGCTAATGCACGTCCCGACCTGGTGATGAGTGGCAGAACCGTTTTTGGTCATCCTCCGGCAAAGGGCCAGCAGCTGGAAGACCACTATTTCGGATCCATTCCGGAAAGAATCTATGCCTTTATGCGCGATTTTGAAACAGAATCGTATAAGCTCGGCATTCCTTTAAAAACCAGGCATAATGAAGTGGCACCCTCCCAGTTCGAGTGTGCACCGATATTCGAAGAAATCAGTGTGGCCGTTGATCATAATACCCTCCTGATGGATATTATGGACCGGGTTGCCCGCCGTCACAAACTGCGCGCCCTGCTTCATGAAAAACCATTCGCAGGAATCAATGGTAACGGGAAACACAACAACTGGTCCATGTCAACCGATACCGGCGTTAACCTGCTGGCTCCGGGTAAAACGCCGAAGACCAACCTCATGTTCCTTACCTTCTTTGTAAATACCATCAAGGCGGTACATGATTATGCAGATGTTTTACGCGCATCCATTGCCTCCGCCGCCAACGACCACCGTCTGGGAGCCAATGAAGCACCTCCAGCCATCATATCCGTGTTTATCGGAGGATTTCTTACCAAGGTGCTGGAAGATATTAAACAAAGAGTAGGCGCTAAATTCGACGAACAGGATGAAGCCATTCTCAAGCTCGACCTGCACCGCAGCATTCCTGAACTCCTGCTGGACAATACAGACCGCAACCGTACTTCTCCCTTTGCGTTCACCGGAAATAAGTTTGAATTCCGTGCCGTAGGTTCTTCTGCGAATTGCGCCAACGCAATGACGGCGCTCAATACCATCATGGCGGAGACACTTAAGAATTTCAAGAAAGAAGTGGACGCCCTGATCGAAAAAGGCGAGAAGAAAGAAATCGCGATCATGCATGTCATCCGCGAATACATCGTAAGCAGCGAAAAAGTGCTTTTCGAAGGCAATAACTATAGCGAAGAATGGGAAAAAGAAGCAGCCAAAAGAGGTCTGCCGAATGTTAAGGCAACCCCCCTTGCGCTGGATGCCATGATTACAGAAAAAGCAAAGCACCTGTACGAATCAAACGGGGTGCTGAATCATGTGGAACTGGAAGCCCGTCACGAAATTGAGCTGGAGAAGTACATTAAGAAAGTGCAGATCGAAGCCCGGATCATGGGCGAGCTTTGCACGAGCCACATCCTGCCGCCTGCGATAAAGTACCAGAATACACTGATTCAGAATATTATCGGAATCAAGGAAATCGGTCTGAAAGAGCCGGCGTTTTCCAATCAGAAACAAATCCTGGAAAAAATTTCCGAACATATATCTCAAATCAGCGATCTGGTAAGCAAAATGATCGATGCCCGTAAGAAGGCAAACGTCCTTACCAACACCCGCGCCAAGGCCATCGCTTATTGCGATGATGTCAAGGGAGAATATTTTGACAAAATCCGTTATCATGTCGATAAGCTGGAAGTGCTGATTGACGACAGCGAATGGCTGCTGCCAAAGTACCGTGAGATCCTTTTTCTCCGTTAATCGAAAGAATGTTTATAAAAAGGAAAGCCCCCGTTTGGGGGCTTTTTTTATTGAAATCTATTCACCATTAGGCAGTTATTTTAAATCTCTTCTAAAAATCCAATGATATTAAAATAAAATATATATAATTAGTTTTTAAATTGAATCACATTTTATAATACTTTCACATTTCAAAATAGGTATTAACTATTTAAATAATACTTATTGTTTATACCACATTCCAGGCCTACGCCATCCTATAGAAAAGCGTCCGGACTTACGATTCAGCTTTGCCTTAAAGGGTTTTCAGGCAGGACCCCCATTTTATGGGCACTGCTAATTTTTTGTAAACACTCAAAATAAAACTGCAATGGTCAAAAAAATCAAACTGCTCGTTGTCGCACTAGGCTCTTTTATGTTGGCTCAGGCCCAGGATTCCACGAAAGTGGTCGCAAAAGACAGTGTGGTACCGTCCCCGCCACCCAGTTTCACCGGTTCCCTTGATCTTTATTACCGGTACAACTTCGCCAACCCGAAAACCGGACCGGGCAACCAGAATCCCACCTTCTATAATAACTACACCAGCTTTACCAACTCACAGAACTCCTTTGAGCTGGGCATGGCAGCCATAAAATATGATCATTCCTGGGGCAAGGCCGGCGCATCCGTAGAACTTGGATTTGGCCGCAGGGCACAGGACTTCTCATATAACGACGGAACCAATAATTCCTTCTTCTCCCTTTCAAATGTCATCCAGGCTTATGTGTACTATAACCTCACTGAAAAAGTAAAAATCACGGCCGGTAAATTTCCGACCCATATCGGATATGAACTCGTAGACGCTTACCTGAACAGGAACTACTCTATGAGCTATATGTTCTCTTATGGTCCTTTCTTCAACACCGGTGTAAAAGCGGATGTGGCCATCGCCGGAAAAACCGCCTTTATGGTTGGAATTTCAAATTCGACCGACCATTCTTCCGTCGAAAATTTTTCCTACCAGAGCGTCATAGCCCAGTTAAGTACAGCGACACCTGACAGCAAATGGAAATTCTTCCTGAATTACCAGGGAGGAAACGTCGCACCCGGTACTTCCCTGAACCAGCTTGACCTGGTGGTGACCGGCGCACTTACCGATAAATTCAGCATCGGCTTAAATGGTACAGAACAAACGGTCAGTGCAGATACTTCTGCCACCTGGTGGGGCGCTGCTCTGTATCTGAATTTTGATCCGAGTTCAGCGTTCGGCCTGACACTCCGCAGCGAATACTTCAGCAACAAGACATACCTTCTTGCACTGCCTTATGCCAACTACACGGAATTCACACTTACCGGAAATATCCACCTCGGAAAACTAACGGTGATGCCTGAACTTCGTTACGATGCGAGTTCTGAAGACGCATTTATCAAAAATGACCTGGCACCCACCAAGAACACGTTTACCGGGTTAATCGCAGCAACCTATACGTTTTAAATATTATCAAAGCACCATCCCCTTTCCAGGCTCCCCACTGCGGGGAGCCTTTTTGGTTTGATATATAATATTCAAATATGTATTCAATATGGCCAATAATTTAAAGAAAGGCAGAATATTTGCTTTTAAAATAGAAATATTTCAGTTGTGTTTATCAAAAAATATATAGTAAGTCTCTACCGGGCGTTTATAAGAAGGAAAAAGTCTTCTTATGATTTTCTTATCCACTAGTCCCCGGTAAACGGCCACCGCGCTGCCGATGTCATTAGTGTCCGAAGACATCTTTGAGCGCACGCTTCGCCGCATGGTATCCGCACATACCATGGACACCGCCGCCGGGAGGGGTGGAAGCGGAACAGAGGTATACCCCTTTCAATGAGGTTCTATATGGAATGGCCCGGAACACAGGCCTCGCAAAAAGTTGTGTAAAATTATTGGCACCTCCCAGAATATCCCCTCCCCGGTAATTCGCATTGTATTCTTCCAGTTCTGCCGGACCCATCGTATGACGGCCCAGGATCAGACCCCTGAAGCCAGGAGCGAATCGCTCAACCTGGTTTTCTATCACGGCTGTCATATCCCGCTTCGATCCCAGCGGCACGTGACAATAAGCCCATGCCGTATGCTTTCCAGCAGGCGCACGCGTCGGATCAAATATGGATGGCTGGGTAAATATCACTGACGGTATTGCTTCGCTGTTTCCTTCCCAGGCTGCAGATTCCCCTGCTGCTATTTCAGAAAAATTTCCACCCAGATGAAGCGTAAGTGCCTGCCTGGCGTCTATCGAAACAAACGGTGTAGGACTCGACAGCGCCCAGTCGATTTTATACACCCCCATACCCTGCCTGTAATTTTTCAAGTGCCGGCGATAACCCGGCGAAAGCCGTTTGCCTGCCATTTCCAGCAACTGATGAGCTCCCACATCAAGGAGAAAGGCTTTCGCATTGGGTAATTCATCCAGGGATTTTATTTCACGACCTGTTTCGATCTGACCACCCAGGCTGACAAAATAATTCCCGAGTGCCTTTGCGATAGTTCCGGATCCTCCTTCGGCCAGCGGCCATCCGCAGCGGTGTCCTGCCATAAGGAGCAGGGTGCCGATCACGGAGCCCGCTAAATAATCGAACGGCAACTGGGAATGCATGGCCAGTCCGGCCCAGAAACCTTTCATCCGCTCAGTAGGAAACCGTGAAGCCATTCTGTTCACAGTAGCCAGTGCAGACCATCCAAACCTTGCCATCTCCAGTGGGTGTGAGGGAAAATGAATGGGAGACAGGACATCGCCGATTATACTATCCCAGGAACTCAGCAGGGGTTTCATCCATCTCCGGTAGGCTCCTGCCTCTTCGCCCAACATCCGGGCGGTCATTTCTTCCAGGTCTTTTTTTAACACCATGGAGCTTCCGTCATCGAAGGGATGGGCCAGCAGAATTTCAGGGTTTATAAATTTCAGTCCGAATTCAGCCATCGGAAGGGATTGAAAAAAGGGAGACGCCATGGCAAGTGGGTGGACGGCCGAACAAACATCATGGTGAAATCCGGGCAGGGTTAACTCTTCCGTGCGCATTCCGCCGCCGGTCGTGGATTTCGCTTCCAGGATCAATACCGAAAGCCCGGCCTGTTGCAGGGTGATCGCCGCGGCAAATCCGTTAGGCCCTGAACCTACGACGACAGCATCGAAATCCGGGCCTTTCATAATGAAGAAGATAATTTTGAATCAGGACTTTCTTTTCTCTGCCACCCATTTCAGTGCCAGCTGGTATTGTTCCTGTTCCGTGAGATTTGAATTGTCCAGCACGATCGCGTCAGGTGCCTGTCTTAAAGGACTTATTTCACGGTGTGAATCAATATAGTCACGCATCTCGAGGTTATTCTTTACTTCCTCCAGGCTGATATTGGGATTCTTCTCATAAAGCTCGCGAAACCTTCTCTCCACCCTCACGGCTTTGTCTGCCGTCATAAAGATTTTCAATTCTGCCTTTGGAAAAACGACCGTGCCGATATCCCGCCCGTCCATCACGATCGCTTTTTTTTCGCCGAGCGCCTGCTGCCTCGCCACTGCATAGTCGCGTACCGCTTTGATGGCGGCCACGTCGCTCACTTTTTCAGCTACCACCAGGTCGCGGATCAGGTATTCCACATTTTCGTCATTCAAAATCACTTCCGTGGTTTTTGAAACTTCGTTATGAAAGAATTCGATGTGTATTTCCTTCAGCGCGCGCGCTACCGCCCTCGAATCGGTCCAGTCCACATGGTTTCTCAGAAAGTAGAGCGTAATGGCGCGATACATCGCGCCGCTGTCGATATAGGTATATTTCAGCTTAGCCGCCAGCTGCTTTGCCAGTGTGCTTTTTCCGCAGGATGACCAGCCATCGATCGTTATGATGATCTTTTTTTCCAAGTTATGAGCTGCCGTTTCAAATGGTTTAGCCACTGCAAATAAAGGATATGCCACGGAAACACGGAAATTTCCGTGCGCCGTGGCATATCAAATCTATAACCACTATGTTTTAAACCTGGGACGCTTCTTTTTCCTTTTCCTTCAGTGTGAACTTGAGTTTTGATTCCGCCTTATCAAGGTCGGCAATCATCACGTCCCCGTTTTTGATATTCATATTCAGGATCTCTTCAGCCAGGGGATCCTCGAGGTATTTCTGAATGGCACGATGCAGAGGCCTTGCCCCGAACTGCTGATCGTATCCTTTTTCAGCCAGGAAGTCTTTGGCTTCAGATGTCAGCTCGAGCGTGAATCCCAGCTGCACGAGTCTTTTCATCACACCCTTCATAAGGATATCGATGATATTGAAAATATTCTCCCGGTTCAGCGAGTTGAAGATAATGATATCATCAACCCTGTT
>Ga0163163_10000253_pt1 | contig 54165 bp, 44 predicted proteins | sample S65metaG_FD_119766 | JGI IMG/M metagenome (GOLD analysis project Ga0163163, IMG submission 119766) | Switchgrass rhizosphere microbial communities from Kellogg Biological Station, Michigan, USA - S6-5 metaG | ecosystem: Host-associated > Plants > Roots > Rhizosphere > Soil | place: USA... | reverse complement strand
CCGGTCAGTTTTGGACGCCAGAAGGGCTGCGCCACCTATGTGCGCTGGATGAAGCTCGACGCAATCATCACTGGGATCAGCTCTGGAAACCTTCTTAATCAAGAACAATGTCAAGATGCGCCCGCTGGGTGGTCCTATCGGGAGTTTTTCTTGCCTGCAGTTAGGCCTTCTGATATGGTTTTAGTACCGTGTGTATCTCGCGCACCCCTGTTGGGTGCGCTCTTTTTTAGCTTTCTCCCTCCTCGATGTTGTAGCCTGGAAACCCTACCGACCGTCACGACTGTTTGGACGGCCTCACTGACGAGAAGCTTTGGCACGAATTATTGAGATCGCTCAAAATCATTTGTTGACAACATACCGACCGGTCTGTATGTTAGCGCAATGAGCGTTACTGCGACTAAAGCTCCTCAAGAAAGACGGCGCAATATTCTACGGGCGGCGTTTGCGGAGTTCTACAAAAACGGATTCCAGGGCGGGAGCTTGAATCGGATCGTGGATGTTGCGGGTGTAACCAAGGGAGCGCTCTTTCATCACTTCGATGGCAAGAACGATTTGGGTTACGCGGTCGTTCAAGAGGTCATCCAGCCGCGCATCAAAGCGCTTTGGCTCGCTCCGCTGGCCGATTCCGTTGATCCAATAGCCGACCTAAAACGCGTGCTTCGACAGTTCATGAAGCAAGAGATTGAGAGTGGCCAGCTCGTGCAAGGGTGTCCGCTCAACAATCTGGCCCAGGAGATGTCACCTCTCGACGAAGGGTTCCGCAAGCGAATAGAAAGGGTATATGTTGCTTGGCGGGAAGGTCTTGAGATGGCCTTCGCGCGAGGTATAAAGGCTGGCAAAGTAAGAAAGGATATCTCTCCACGTAACGTAGCGGCGTTCGTTGTCGCTGCGCAAACGGGCATCATCGGCACCGTCAAGAATTCGCAAAGTGGGGAACTGATGAAACAGGCGGGCGAGGCGCTCTTCGGCTACCTGGATAGTTTAAGAGCATAGTAAGGTTGACCGCACTCCAAACATCGATCCATTTATTTTCAAGATTGGACAGGAAGATCCGGAAACAAAATTAGAAATTTGCGTGGGGTTTGCGCGCAAGAAACGGAGGTTTTATGAAATACAAGAAAGCAGCTTTGATAGCCGTTTTGATGCTCGTCATCTGCGGCGGAACGGCGTTTCTAAACACAAATGGGACTAACATTCCGTCCCGCTCGCATCGGCCCAACCTCGAATATTTGAAGGCGGTGAATCTCGCGGGCCCGCCCCAGGACCCGCAGTTATTGTTCTTGCTGATGGGGGAGTATTCCAATGCCAATATGCAGTCTGAGGGCATTGAGTTTTTCTATGCGCGGCTGAAGGAATTCCACCCGCGGTTGACGGATGTTCAAATGGCGTTGTATTTGAGCGCGATTGGGTTGCTGCGAGCCCAGCATGCGCATTCGGTTCCACTGCTGCGCCGGATCAGTTGGGTGAAAGAGACCGTTACCATCCTGGCGAAAGCCAAGAGCCTTTCCGGTGGGAAAGTTTTCGTGGTGAATTGGATTGCCGCTATGGTCCACGCCCAACTTCCCAATCGCTTCAATCAAAGAAAGGCTGCGCAGGAGGAGCTGGTTTGGTGTGTCGAAAATGTCGACAAAGCCCCACACCCGGCGTGGCTGCGAGAGGTCTATTACCAGATGGCAAAGCTAGCCGACAGGGATGGAAATCCATTTAAATCTCAGGAATACCTGCGTCGGAGCGGATACACAGACCTGGACCGGCCCATTAGCCTGACAACTCCTTTTTCGGAGGACTTTGCCCTCGGACACACTTTTGCGCCACGAAAAATCGCGGAGGTCATCCCCGGACGGGTCTATGCGCTCTCAGGTTTCGAGTTCACCGAGTATTATTTCGTCGTCTCGGATGACCGGCGAGAGTTGATCGGCATAGACGCCGGGACTCGGCCTGATTCCGCCAGGGCCGCCTACGAAGCGCTGCGCGTATATGCGCCGGGTTTGCCGGAACTGACGACCATCTTCATTACTCACGCTCACTGGGATCATGTTGGCGGACACGCGTATTTCCGCTCGGTTAATCCCGCACTGCGTTTCTATGCCAGGAGCAATTACCACGAAGAGCTTGTACGCGAACTCGATGCTCCTGGAACTCTTGCCCAACACTTTTTCGGCGCGCGGTTCAACCCGGATGACGTTCGCAGCTTCAAGCCGGATATCATGATAGATCATCCTGAAGCTTTGAATGTGGGCCGGACGCGCATCGAACTTATTCCGGTTCAGGGTGGAGAGACGCCGGACGCGATGTTTATCGAAATTCCGGACCTGGGCGTAATGTTCGTTGGAGATTTTATCATGCCTTATCTTGGCGCACCTTTCGTCGAAGAAGGCAATCTGCAGGGACTGCTCGATGCGATTGACATTGTGGTCGAGAAAAACCCTCGGCACCTGCTGCACGGCCACGAGCCGCTCACGCGAAGTTTCGGGTCTGCGCCAATGCTGGCGGAGCTTAAGACTGATTTAGGGTGGCTTCGCGAGCAGGTCCTGGAGGCAATCCGTCGCGGTGAGGAAAACGCGGTAATTCAACAGGCCAACCTGATTCCTCCTCATTTGGCCGCGGGCCCTCCCGGCACAATTTTGCCTTATTTGCTTATGCGCGAACATGTCATTGATCGTCTTTACGACCAGAACGTTGGCTATTGGCACGCGGACCTGCAAGGAATCAGTCATGTTAGTCGAGCTGACCGTGGAGAACTTCTGGTTGATTACCTTGGTGTTTCGGAGCGGCAGTTTGCCAATGCGTTGGAACGGATGGTTGCAGACGGTAAGTACGAGCTGGCAGCATCACTCCTGGAGACGTCCAGTGGAAAGTTCACACACAGTCAGTCTGTAGTCAAAGTTGAGCGGCTCGTCTATCGCAAGCTCATGGAACAATACCAAAATACCGACCCGTTTAAGTTCATTCTCTATTCGGCGAAGGCGGGGGAACAAACCCCGCAGATGGCGCCTCCCACTGCAAAAAGGTAATTAAAGTAGAAGTTCTCTAACACTTGAATAGCGTGTTCGACCTGGTGCGGGGGTCATTGGTATTCCTTGCTACCGCATGTCTGAGACGTCACATTGCGCGGAAAAGTGGATGTACTCTAATCAGTGGTTATGCGATTGCAGCCCCTTATTTGCGTGCACGATGTTGAAGCGAGCAGTCGCTGGTACCAACGTCTCCTGGGCTGTCAATCCGGGCATGGCGGCCCAGAATACGAGCGCCTCGTTTCGCATGGAGAGCTGTTTCTTCAACTGCACCGATGGGATGTAGCGCATCAGCACGGGCTCTTGGGTGATCCCAATCTCAAGCCATACGGAAATGGCGTGCTCCTGTGGTTTGAACTCGACGACTTCGATGCCGCCGTCGCACGTGCCGAAGAGATGAAAGCTGCGGTGATCAAACCGCCCCATCGCAGTGAGAACGCCCACTGGGAATGTTGGTTACGTGATCTTGACGGCTACACCATCGTGCTCACCAGTCCATTTGGTTCAGCAAGGCAAGGATGAATGAGCAAACGTCCGCTCTCCATCACCATCATCGGTTGGCTTTTCATAGCAACCGGCGTCGTCGGAATTGCATATCACGCGACGGAGCTCAAGGCAGACCGCCCTTTCCAATATGACGTCATTTGGGTTTGTCTCGTCCGGTTGGTCGCGATTCTTTGTGGCGTGTTTCTCCTGCGTGGCAGCAACTGGGCGCGCTGGCTGTTGCTTGTTTGGATCGCATACCATGTCATCCTGAGCGCCTTTCACTCGCTGTCGGCGTTGATCATCCACAGTCTGCTTTTCGCGGTGGTTGCATATTTTCTCTTACGCCAACAGGCGTCAGTTTATTTTCGAGGCGCGAGAAACAAAAATGTCATCCGGGTCGATTGAGCGATCTAAACTGAGATATTCACCGCCGACGCTCAGCTGGGGATTACACGAGTTGCCGAAGCTCAAGGAGGATTTGTGGTCCCCGTTCCGAAGTAGAAGCTCCAGTTCCAATTTCTTTAAAAGGAAACACGAAAACTTTGTCCCAAATCACTTATCTCGTTCGTCGTATTACTGAAGTGACACAACCAATAATAGAAAGGCAAAACATATTATGAAGCACAAGATCAGTTACGCCTCCTTGACCTTTGCCCTTGCTGGAGTCCTCATTGCGAGTTTGGCGTTGGGTAATGAAAACTCTTCCTCCCAAAAGCTCGACCCAAAAATGCAGGAGATGATGAAAAAAGCCGAGGCGGCCTGCACTCCCGGACCTGCCCACAAGGCATTAGAGCCCCTCGTCGGCGATTGGAATGCCGAAGTCAAAATGTGGATGGCCCCGGATGCGCCACCAACAATTACGAAGGGCACCGCGAAATGCACCTGGACCCTTAAAGAGCGTTTCGTTCAGCAGGAGTTCAACGGCGAATTCATGGGCAAACCGTTTCACGGGCTCAGTTTCACGGGCTACGACAACGTACGGCAGAAATACCGTAGCGTTTGGATTGACGACATGAGTACCACCATGGTTACCAGCGAAGGCGATGCTGACGCTGACGGCAAAGTCATCACTCTCGGCGGCAACTACGCCTGCGCGATGACGGGCGAGAAGAATAAAGCCACAACACAGATTTACCGCGTTCTCAGCCCCGACAAGCACGTCTTCGAAATGTACGACCCAGCGCAGGGTAACTCCAAGACGATGGAAATCACCTACACTCGCAAGTGACGGTTGTCTACCAGATCGCAAGGACAAAAAGGAAAAGAATATGAGCAGCCGAGCCAAATTAATTCCCAACGGTTTTCACACACTGACACCGCACCTCGTGGTGAAAGGAGCGAGCAAAGCCATTGATTTCTACCAAAAGGCTTTCGGGGCGGAAGAGCTCGGCCGTTTGCCTGGGCCGGACGGAAAATCCATCCTCCATGCTGACCTTAAATCGGAAACGACCACAACAATTCACACACACTATTCAGGCGGTGGTACTGTTCCTGCGCGACAAGCGGCTGCGCGCACTGATTCCATTGCGAAGTCTGCCAACGTAGCTCGGTCGGCGCGAGAGGTAGATTCCTTTCCCTATGAACATTTTAATCACTAATCCTACAGGAAGGATCGGACGCAGAATGCTACCCGAACTTCTGGCGCCGGAATTTTCAGTACGGGTCATCGTGCGCGATCCGGCCCGGTTGCCGGAGGAAGTGCGCCAACAAGTTGAGGTTGTCCGCGGCTCGACCGATGATGTGTCCACGTTGCGTCAGGCGTTGGACGGCGTGGACGCATTGTTTTGGTGTGTCCCGACAGAATCCTTTGAGGAAAAAGATGTGGAACTTCACTATGAGCGCTTTGCCTGCGCCGGGTGGCAGGCAATTCGGCAGGCAGAAACACCGCGAGTTGTGACTATTTCCGCGGGTGGAAAAGGCCGTTCTCGCAACGCGGGGCGAATTTCCGGGCTGCACGCGATGGAGGAAATTCTCAACGAATCTGGCGCGGCGATCTGTCATCTGCGTTGTGGTTTGTTCATGGAGAATTTTTTATCCCAGGTACGGTGCATTCGCGAACAGGGTTTGGTCTCCTACCCAATGCCCGGGCTCGTCCGGGTTCCGATGACAGCGGTTAGTGACATTGCCGACGCTGCCCTGAGAAAGCTGGTGAGGCGGGATTGGCATGGTATCCAAGGCATTGCTGTTCACGGCCCGGAAGATCTTTCGTACAACCAGGCGGCGGTTGTCCTGGAACGAATTTTGGAGCGGCCGGTGCGGTACCGCCAGGTGTCCCCGAACGATTACGTTCGAGCTCTGGTTGAATGCGGAGCGAGCGCCGAGTATGCGCGCAGTGTTGCTGAGATGTTTTCCGAGTTGGCCCAAGGCATCACCCGCGCCGAGCCAAGAACGGTCGAATCCACCACACCGACGACTCTCGCCGCCTGGGCGGAAAGCGAACTGCGCCCTGCGGTTGAGTCGCAATCCGAAACCATGAGCGTGCTTTCGCCATGCCTCAAGCAAGCGATTCATCTAGACACAATTCATAGTAACGGCGACTATGACCACGAACCCCAAACATTTCATAATATGAAACTTCTAATTGTATTCCTATGTATGGGAATCTTCGCCATTGCAGGACTGGCTGCGGACCAATCACTCGTCTGGCCGCGATTCCGCGGGCCTGACGGATCGGGCGTGGCAGACGGTCAAAAGCCACCTGTTGAGTTTGGGCCGGATAAGAATGTGAGGTGGAAAGTGCAGGCGCCGAGCGGCCTATCGTCCCCGATCGTTGCCGGGGACAATCTCGTGATTAGCGCATTTGAGGATGGCAAGCTATACACGATTGCGTACAACCGTGCGGACGGAAAGGAAGCGTGGCGAGCGGAGGCCCCGGCAAAACAGCTCGAAGCGTATCACAAAACCGAAGGAAGCCCTGCCGCATCTACCCCGGCGACAGATGGCAGACGCATCGTCTCGTACTTCGGTTCTTGCGGGCTGCTCTGCTATGACCTGGCGGGGAAGCAGCTCTGGAAATATGAGATGCCTACCGCCGCCACAGCGGGAGACTTTGGCAGCGGTGCTTCGCCCATCTTGGTGGACGGTGTCGTCGTTCTCGTGCGGGATGAAAAGAAGGATTCAAAAATCCTCGCGCTCGACGCATCCAACGGTTCGCGAAAATGGGAGCAAAAGCGACTGTCACCTGCTTCGTACTGCACCCCAATTGTTTGGAACACTGCGAGCGGCAAGCAAATTGTGGCGGCCGGGCACGCACGAATGATTGGATATGACCTGAAGAGCGGCGCCGAGAAGTGGTTTTTGAACGGAATGCCATCGGGGTGCTGTCCATCTCCGGTTACCGCGGATGGCACGCTGTTCTTTGCAGGCGGAGGTCCCAGTGGCCCGGATGACAAGGAAATGCAAATGCCGTCGTTCGACACCATGCTCAAGGACCTCGACAAGGATGGGGATGGAGCGCTCTCGCGCGAGGAGGCCGAGAAGACCTTCCAAGGCTTTTTCGACAACCAGGACGCAAACAAGGATGGAAAAATTACTCGTGACGAATGGGACACGATTCTCAAGTTCATGTCCGAGGGGAAGAACACCGCCTTTGCACTAAAGCCCGGTGGAGCCGGCGACGTGAGCACATCTCACGTGCTGTGGAAGGCCACCAAGGGTGTACCGTACCTTTCCTCTGCCATCGTATATCGGGGGCAGTGCGTGATGGTGAAAGACGGTGGGGTTGTGACAGCCTATGATCCGAAAACGGGCAAGGAGCTGTATCAGGAACGAGTTGCGACTGGTAAGTACTATGCCTCCCCTGTGGCGGCCAATGGGAATATTTATTTCACGTCTATGGACGATGGCACCATAACCGTCCTGAAAGCTGGATCCGACAAGCCGGAAGTGCTGGCCACTAACCCAAAACTCGGCGAACGAATCGCGGCCACTCCAGCAATTGCCGACGATACCCTGTTCGTTCGGACGGACAAGAATCTCTACGCTTTTGCCGAGAAGAAGTGATCAGGGTCAAAGGAGATGGACCTGGATGGTGTCTGGTATCTGATTGAACTCATCCTACCTTAATAAGGTCCTGGGACGACCGAAATTCGATATTCATGTAAAGGGCTTAAACCAAAATTTCAGGAGCTTCCTCATGATGCTCGGTAGAGAGGAGGGATCACGATGCTTATCAGGAGTTCTTTTGCATTTCCCGATGAAAAAACCACTTGAAAATTCTCGATTAGCGGTCCTTCATTACGAATGCAACCGGGAGATTATGAGATAGCCGCTTTTTTTGGGTTGGTGGCAATATTTGGAGTTTGTGAACACTTTTGGCCCGCACGTCAAGTCGATCACTGGCGCGACTTGCGCCTGGATGTCTTGTCTTTCGCTTTTGCGCTGCTTGTCAATCGCATTTGCACTCACCTGATCAAAAGTTGGATTGGTGACGTTACGCCAACGTATTTGAACGGCGTGATTCACTTTCTTCAAGGGTTGCCCGGCGGGGCGAAAATTATTACGGCCATCTTCGTCGTGGATTTTATCATTTATTGGATCCATCGAGCGCAGCATCACTATAGTGTGCTTTGGAGAACCCATGCGTGGCATCATTCCATCGAGCAGATGTATTGGTTCGCGGGTTTCCGCACCAGTTTTCTGCATTCCTTTATCTATAACATTCCGCAGGTCGTTATCCCGGTCACCTTGTTTCGCCTAAGCCCAGCAGAAGCAGGTATAGGGTATTCAATCGCTTTACTAATCCAATTTTGGGAGCACACCAATCTTAATGTCAAAGTCGGTCCATTGGCGTGGCTGATTATTACGCCGGCCTACCATCGCATTCACCACTCGGCTACCGTGCAACGAGGAAAAAATCTGGGCACAACGTTTTCGCTTTGGGACCGAATGTTCGGCACCTACGTGGATCCGAAGTCTATGCCGGATTCCTTTCCGCTCGGCCTGGGCGAATCCGTTCCCGGAAAAAGCATTCCCCGAATGCTGGTAGGGGTTTAAGAACGCGCGCTATCCGCGAGCACAATAAAAAAACTGCGCGGGCATGATATTTGCCAGTTCCATTTCCTTGGAAACAGCGCCAAACACCTGCTCGAGGTAAGGCAGGACCGCGTTCGACAGTTGATAAACCAGGAAACTTCCCCTGGGCCGCAACACCGAATGAGTCTTGCGCACAATTTTGTCACGCAAGTCGTGAGGCAAGGTTTTGAAAGGAATGCCCGAGATCACATAATCGGCGTGTGCCAAACCAAGCTTCGCGAGCACGAGGTCGACATCTGCGGCAGATTCCTGCACCACCTGCAAGCGAGGATCGTCCAACACTTTTCCAAGGTAATTGACAAAGTCATCATTAATTTCAAGCGCGATCAGTTTGGCATCGGGTCGCATTCGCTCGAGCATTCTTTCAGTAAACGTGCCCACGCCAGGCCCGTACTCGACGATGACCCGCGCATTTTCCCAATCCACCTTTTTGAGCACGGAGTCCACAACGAACGGTGTGCTGGGAAGCATCCAGCCAACATCGTTGGGATGTTTCACGAAGTTTCGCGCAAACAGGAGCAGTTGTGAGGCGCTGCTTTTTCGGCTCGAGTTATTGTTAGTGTGGTTGTTGTGATGATTGATCCCTTTTGGAGTCTTTCCCATAGTCTTTAACTGGTGCCCATTATCTTACTGATGTTTAGTCGGGTTCAATGGTATCCAATTCCCGAATTTGCTCCACTACTGCGACGCTGAACTTTACCATGTCGTTACGAAAATTCAAAAGCCTAATCCATTGGGTAAATCCCTTAACCTGGTGCAATGACTCGGAGCCGGTTGCGTTCGACGGCAAAAGTGGCGGGCAAATGTCCAAGCAATTCTCCGTCGACTTCCACAGGCGTCAGCGAAGGGCTGGAAAGAGACAGGGAAGCGGTTTTGAAAACTTTTGTGGCGGCCGTTGGCAACCTTCCCTTGAGAAGCAATCCCGGACCGCAACGGGCCAGTGTCATCCAATTCACTCGGGGCAAAATGCACACTTCGAGCAACCCATCGCGCAGGTCAGCTTGCGGAAACAGAGTAAATTGTCCGCCATAAAGACGGCCATTGCCTACGAGCACCAGTTCCCCATCGATGGAATGGCCATTGCCCACCGCTGTAATTTTCGATGGTTTTCCCATCACTGCGTGCAATCCTGCAAGAACATAAGCTAAAGGTCCGATCGCCTTTTTAACCTGCCATTTCACCAACTCGATAGCTCGCGCATCCAATCCTGCACCGGCCAACTGTGCAAAATAAGTGCGTCGTCCGTTGGTCGTTACACTCGGAAGATCGATGCGTGTTTCACGTGCCTGCAGGATGATTTTCCAAGCGGATTCCAAATCAGCAGGCACGGCGAGTTCACGCGCAAAAACATTCACCGTTCCCAGTGGTAAAACACCCAGGCAGGTACGTTCAAAGCCCTCCTCGGCATCGCCGATGCCATTCAAAACTTCATTCAAAGTGCCGTCGCCGCCTGCTGCGACAACAATCTCGAAGCCCTCCTGCACGGCTTCGGTTGCGAGCTTTCGCGCATCACCGGCGGCTGCGGTTCGTTTTAGTTTGCACTGCTCCCCGATCGCCTCGAGGTGACGTCGAAAGCGATTGGCTTTTTCGCCGCGGGCGGCTGGGTTGAAAATGACACAAGTGCGCACCGCCCTGTTTTGCGATGCGTCAGCGCGATAGTCGAGCAGAAACGGCAACGGGGTAGCTCCTCTTCTTCGTGTAACGCAGCCGTCCCGGCTGCGAGTTTCAGCGGCGTCTCGCCGCTCGGAACTATTCGGGGCGGGACACCCCTCAAACTCGCAGGCGTGGACGCCGGCGCTACATCCGAAATCTCGTTTTGGAGAATTCCTTCTCAGAGTCAGGAACGCTTTGGCGGCGTTGAGAATGTTCGGCGGACGAAAGACGCTGTCATAAAACGGGACGAAGCAACAACTGGATAAAAAGCTTCCTTTCTCAACGGAGTCAGCGCTGGCGCACATTTCCGATTTTGGCAACAAGGCTGCTTTGCACCGCGCGTAGTGAAGTTTTTATGAACACTGTCTATGTACTAATCGCCAATTCTGACCGGCGAATGAACAACCTGATCGAAGTGGCCGTCCGCGATGTCTGCTATGAACAACTCCAACCCGAGTGCTCGATAACTTATCGTCTGGATGAAGTGCTCCACCGGGGATGCTTCGATAAGATAGGATTAATCTTTTTGGCGCCGAATCATGTGGTCATTGGGCCGCCGCAACGCGCTTTAGCGCCCTCGTTAGAGGAGGCCGCCCGCTGCATTCAGACGATTAAACAGCGGCGGTTGGTTCCCATCATTGCTGTCGGGGTTCGCTCCGATAATGAGCTGCCTTTGCTCGAAGCGGGTGCGGACAGTGTGTTTGGAATTTTGTTTGATCGCGACAAACTCAGATTTGAAATTCGCCGTGGTCTGGGACTTCAAGAGCAATTGCAAGAATCGGAGGCGCCGAACCGATGGTCGTTTGCCAGCGGCTTGTTCCGCGGGCTAAACAGGCCGCGACAGAACTAGTCAATCGAGAGCTTCCAGCTTGGTGGCTTGCTGTTCCCATTGCGGATTTAGTTTAGCCAGCCGTTCCTGCACGGTAATCAATTCGCGATTGATTTCGTTGGCGCGTCCGGGCTTTTGATACGTCTCTTCTTTTTCTAATTCGGCAACCAGTTCGGTTTGCTGTGATTCCAATCGCTGAATCTCCTGCTCGAGTTGGTAAACACGTTCTCGCTGGGCTTTGCGCTGGTTGGAACGCGCCTGACGATTTACCGCTTCCAAACGCTTTTGCTCCTTTCTCGAACCGATGGAGGAGTCTTTATCCGACTGGCGCTCCTCCGGCGAAAACCGCCTGGGTCGGTCCTCACCAGCCAAGGTTAAGCCAGCACGCGCGGAGAGCGCTTTCGTTTTATCAAGGTAATATTGGTAGCCGCCTGGATAATGCGTGAGCTTCCCCGCATTGACATGCACAACGTGACCAGCGAGGGCCCGTATGAAATACACATCATGACTGATGAATACCAGAGTTCCTTGGAATTGATCCAGGGCGTAGGCCAGCGCATCGATGCTGGACATATCCAAATGCGTGGTGGGTTCATCCATCAGCAGCAGATTCGGTGGATCCAAGAGAAGCTTCACCAGGGCCAGGCGGCTTTTCTCACCTCCGCTCAGCACACTGACTTGCTTGAACACGTCATCGCCCCGGAACAGGAAAGAGCCCAGCAAAGTGCGCACGAATTGTTCGGTGACCCGCTGGGGCGTGTCAAAAGCCTCGTCCAGAACGGTGCGCGCAGGGTTAAGCATGTCCACGCGGTATTGGGAATAATAACCTGATTTGGCGTTGTGGCCCAGAGTGCGTTCACCCGCCTGGGGAATCACGACACCCGCAAGAATCTTCAGCAAGGTGGATTTGCCTGCGCCATTGGGTCCCACCAATACGATGCGCTGGCCCCGCTCCGCCTGAAAGTCCATTCCTCGATAGACAATATTCTCTCCATAGGCATGGTGGATTCCCTCAAGTTTGATGACGCGCTGCCCACTGCGTTCCGGTTGTGGAAATGCAAAATCGATCTTGCGTTCGTCGTTAACCGGCGCCTCGACTTTGTCCATCCTGTCGATTTGTTTCAGTTTGCTTTGAGCCTGGCTTGCCTTGGTGTTTTTCGCGCGGAACCGGTTCACGAAATCCATCAGTCGCGCAATTTCCCGCTCCTGATGTTTGTAAACGGCCAGGAGCTGTTCTTCGTGAGCCTCGCGTTGCTCGAGGTAAGAATCGTAATTGCCGCGAAATCGAATGAGTTTGCTCGAGCGAATTTCTACGATGCTGCCGACGAGTTGGTTGAGAAATTCGCGATCATGGGAAATAACCAGAATTGCGCCGGGATAATTCTTTAAATAATCCTGGAACCAGAGAAGGGCCTCCAGGTCGAGATGGTTGGTAGGCTCGTCGAGCAGCAGCAGGTCGGGCTCCTGGGTTAACAACCGAGCCAGGTGAGCGCGCATCACCCAGCCTCCGCTCATTTCACGAGCGGGCCGATCGAAGTCGCCTTGGCGAAAACCCAGACCTGAAAGGATTTGCCTGGCTTTGGCTTCAAGCCGGTAACCGCCTAATTCGTTGAACCGGTCATGAACGTCGTCATGAATATCCTCCGGGTGCATTGCTTCCGCGGGATGATCCGCTTCCCAAGCCTTTAAAATGCGTCGCAACTTGATGTATTCCGGAACAATTGCGGTAGCCAACTCGATCACTGTTTCGTCAGCTACCGGTGCATTTTCTTGAGGCAAATAACCAAAGCTCACGCCGCGTTCGAGCGTGATTTTTCCTTCATCGGGCTTGTCCTCGCTCAGAATGATCGAGAAAAGCGTCGTTTTTCCCGCCCCGTTGGGACCTACGAGTCCTATCCGGTCTTCCCGATTAACTTGCAGAGTCGCATCGGCAAACAAAACTCGTTCACCGTAGGCTTTCGTGATACCAGACAAAGTCAGCATTGAACTCTCAAACTGCCATGAATCCTCGAAAGTTCACGCAGAAAATATCGTTTGAGCACCAGTCGGACCGCGAACCGTCCCCTGGTTCGCAGCGGCAACGACATAAGAAAGGCCTACCAATTGCGCGCTCGTCGGCCAGTCACTCATCATCATCAACTCTGTGAACGGCCCAGGCAGGGTAGGGGACTTCTGAACCTTTCATCGCATGCCACAATATTCGGTTTAACAAATCCTCCGGGCATTTGTCAGGCGCCCCGAGGGGCAGCCGGGCTGAGGCATACGCGTATTTGCGTAAGAGCGGGTCAGCGATCTTTTTGGGCTCTGGATTCATTTCATCCAAAGCAATGTTATTTTTCACGGTAACAAATGGCGTTAAATCCGGCTTTTCGATGAAGCAATCAAACATCGGTGTTGCTGTTGCATCCATTTGGTTCATCGGAGGCAATCCGAGGATGAGTTCGATTGTGCGCAGGATACTGGTTTGATTGTATTGTGTGCTGACCACCTGCCCTCGCTTAGTATAGGGACTCACCACATATCCGGTGGTGCGATAACCACTCACATGATCCCAACCGTCCTGGGGGTCGTCTTCGATTCCCAGAATACAGGTCTGCGGCCAAAAACGGCTACGGCTGATAGCTTCAACGATTTGCCCGAAAGCGAGATCATTATCGGCCACCTGAGCGGCGGGAGTAGGTGAGCCGGCGGCTGTGCCGCTTGTGTGGTCATTGGGCAGACAAATAATGACCAGGTTAGGGAAAGAGTTATTCTGCTCGAATTGTTTCAATTCCTTTATGAATTGAGCAGCTCGAAAGACATCGGGCACTGCCATGTCCCAACCCACCGTGTTTGTATTGAGGAAAGGGCGCAAAGACCCTACCGATGGTTCGCTGTAAAGATGAATGCTATCCGTGCCTTGTAAAAACTCCTGATAATGGTCGCGAAAAGCAGGTTCTCCCTTGCGGGATTTGTCCTTCCAGGATTTTCTGGTGATGGCGAACTCTCCGTAGTCACGCAGCGTTTTGCCATGGGCAATGGCATTGTCCCAAATGAAACCGGCTGGAGAGTAAGCCAGTGCATCGATGTCCGAGTCTTCCATTCCATCCGGGTAACTGCGCGGAAAACCGGCGAACGATCGTTCCAGATAGTCCGTAACAATGGCGGTGGTTGCCCACTCGTGTCCGTCCGAACTAATCGCGCCAGAGCAGTAGGTATTGTCGAGCAGTACAAACTCACGCGCGATCTTGTGCTGATTCGGAGTTACCCTTTCACCAAAAATACAAAGTGAAGAATCCCCGTTGCCTCCAGGCATGTCTCCCAGAACCTGATCGTAAGTGCGATTTTCTTTGATAATGTAAACCACATGTTTGAACACACTGGGTTCACCGACCCGTTGAGGGACCGGACGGGCTGGTTGATCGCCGCGTGGTTTGAGGCTTGCCTGCGCAAGCAAAGGATAACGCATGTTAGCCAAAGCCTTTTTAGTCCATTCCTCTAATTGTCTCGCCGAAGGTTCAGGCACAAAAGAAAGCGACCCCTGCAATTGGTGCGATTTGAATTTAGCGGATTTGTTCTCTCGAGCTTCGCCAAAACTGAGTCCCTTGATGTTGGCCACATAAAGCGCTTTCCGTTTGCCATCATGCACCACCGCGCCGGGAAACCAGCCCACGGGCACTAAGCCTTGCAACTTTGATTTTCCCGGAGAGAACTGGATAACGGCTACTGCATTTTGTGTTCCGTTACAAACGAACAGCTTGTCTCCTGAGCCATTAAAAGTGATTGCGTTTGGGCTCGCGCCAAACAAATCACCGGGATTTTGCCTGGTCCATATCGTTTCAACGATCTTATCGTTTTTGGTATCAATCACCGACACCGTGTCGCTGGCAGCATTGGCTACGACGATGTATCGTCCATTGGGCGAAAGAGCCAGCGCGGACGCATGCAGTCCCACAAGAATTTCCAAGGTGGGAGTTCTGGACTGAGAATCGGACTTTTCCAGAGCAATAACTGAAACGGACCCCTCGTTCGCAATATGGCGAACCGGATCCACCCGGACTTTCATTCCTCGCCCTGCCGGTCCAGTCAGATCTCCCTGGCCGGGCCGACGTCCGCCCCAATTGCTGACGTAGGCCTTTTTCCCCGAGAGCACCACATCGAATGGTGCAACTCCGACTTCCCACAGCCGCAGAACTTCACCTGTTTCCGCATCCAATTCTCCCAGCCGATTTGAAAGATTGAGCGCCACATAGAGCCGCTTTCCGTCCCGAGAGAGACATAACCCCGCTGGAATCTCCGCTTTACGATCGGGCGCATTAGCGGGTGGTAATCGAAACGAGCGCAGCCCTGTAACTCGTCCGTCCTTCTCCGTCGCAAACACTTTGATGCTGCCATCCACGTTGGCCAGGTAAATTCTGGTTCCATCGGGCGAGAAGATTAGGCCGGTAAAGCTAAGCTGGCCGGATTTGTCCGGCTGCAGAATCTGAGATGTGACGGGATCCGCAGGTGTCTGACCGGAAGGTTCAGGCGGCAAAGGGACTCGCTGAAGAATGCGATTTGTATTGGGAGCTATGACCAGAAGTTCTGCGGTTTTTCCTGAGGTGACCAGGATTTTTCCGTCCGGACGTAAAGCCAGCGCCTGAGGTCGCAGTTCAGGTAACTCAAGTTGAATTCCAACCGGTGTCAAAACCTGATTAACCGGTGTAATGATCTGTCCATCCTTCGCTCGCCCAACCGTTGCGGTGGGGCTTCCAGACTGTGCATGGCCTGAGAGCAGCAGGCCTATTGAGCAAAAGCCTACGGCAAGGTGCCTTGTGAGACTGGAACCCCGTAGGGGTGGGCCGTTTATAGCCAGAAAGGACCATCTAATCTTCTTTTTGTTTTTCGGCGGCGCGAACCTGGATTGACGGACCAACTGTCGGGGCATCCCATGTGATTGCCGTAATCGAAATGGTTTCAGTCGCGCCGCCGAAAAACAAAAAGAAAGAAGTATTCTGGAGCAACGTGCGTCTATAAACGGGCCACCCCTACGGGGTTTGGCGTCCTCACCCCCTGCTTTTTCCCTGGGAGAGGCAGGAGAGACTAAACTCAGGTTTATGGCCTTCCTCGAAAAACTCATATCCGCTCAAAATAGCGCATTTTTTCCCAGTCTGTCACGGTGTTGTTGAAAGCATCTATTTCCAGGCGGGCATGATGAACATAGAACTCAACGACCTCCTCACCAAAAGCCGAGCGTGCAAGTTTGGAACCCGAAAACAAATCGGCAGCATTTTCCAGGCTGCCTGGTAATCGAGCCAGTTTTGCATCCACGTAAGCATTTCCGGAATATTCATCACCACAATCCAGTTGTTCCTCGATCCCTGCCGCGCCTGCAGCAAGCATGGCCGCAAAGGCAAGGTAAGGATTGGCATCCGCTCCAGGCATTCGATTTTCAACACGGAAAGAATTCTGTTCGCCTACCACGCGGAAACCTACCGTTCTGTTATCCACGGCCCAAGCCATCCGCGTGGGGGCCCAACTACCGGCCTGATACCGTTTGTAGCTGTTGATTGTTGGGCCGAAAAAGAGGCAGAGCTCTGGTGAATACTTGAGCAGACCTCCCAAAAACTGCCGGAACAATCTCGATCCCTTCGCCACAGCCTGACGGTGTTTTGTTTCTCGCTTTGAAGGTTTCGCTCCGGCATCCCAAAAGAGATTCCGGCCATTCTTCCACAAACTGATGTGGATGTGGCAAGAGTTGCCAGCTTCGGAGGGAGCATACTTGGCCATGAAAGAGACAGCTTTCCCATATTGGTCGGCGATTTCCTTAATGCCTTGCTTAAAGAGCACGTGCATATCGGCCATGGGAAGCGGTTCGGTGTAAGTGAAATTGATTTCGTGCTGGCCCCTGCTCCACTCACCCTTGCTGCTCTCGATGGGCACGCGGGCAGCAGTCATATTGTTGCGGATCGTGCGCATCAACGGTTCGTCACGCGTCGGTTGCATGACATGGTAATCAATGCGGTAATCGCTCGAGGGTTGCAAATCGCGGTAGCCACTCTGAAATGCGGAATGATACGTTTGGTTGAATAAATAAAATTCCAGCTCGCTTGCGCAAAAGCAGGTGAAGCCGTTCTTTTTAAGTCGCTCGAGCTGCTTTCGTAAAACCGAGCGCGGCGCCTCCGCCACTAACGATCCGTTTTCGCGAACGTAATCACACAGAACGAGTGCAGCTCCAGGCTGCCAGGGAATCGGCCGCAAGGTGTCCTGATCCGCGCGAAACGCAAAGTCACCAAAGCCCGCGTCCCAACTTGCGACTTTGAACCCGTCGAGCGGGTCCATTTCCATATTGACCGTTAACAGATAGTTGCAGCCATGAGTGCCGTGTTTCAGCACCGACTCGAGAAAAACCTCCGCGCGAAATCGCTTTCCGACCAGCCGGCCGAATGGATCAGGAAAAGCCACAATGACCGTGTCAATTTTTCCGTTTCGGACCTGTGCCCTGAGCTCCTGAATGTTCATGCAATGTATTTTGAAATTCTGAAGGGCAAAAGGTGAGACGTCCACCGGACATTTGTCCACCTAAAAGTTTAGCGAGAGGGTCGAACTGAACCAGTCTGCTGATAAGTCCAGAACGCTCATTTCACTACCCTCCGTGAAATATGGCCCCATCAGATTTTTGCGCGCTATAATCAAAGCAGCAAGAGTAGAGATGGCACCATCCAATAATCTGCAGCAGGATTCAAGTTCGATAAGTCAGCTTACGCATACGTCAGACATGTGATCTTGATTAACGGATGCAGCCGCAGTTGATGCGTCAGGATGCCAAGCGGGCATTACGTTATTTTCCAGGGGGTGCGATGCGAGACATCCAGCCAATGGTCATCGCCGGTGCCATCGGTAAATTTTTCGCTCGCAGGGTTCCACTTCATCGTCTGCCCGTGGTAGTACGCCAGATTCACCAGGTTGCAGAGGTTTGCGGTGCTCGCGCCGACCTCGACGTCGCAGATCGGTTTCTTCCGGCTGCGAATGGCCGTAAGCCAGTCGCTCAAATGGTCGGTGCTGCGGTAGAGTCTGACCTTGGCGTCCTGCAAGTACTCCTTCTCCACACGGTCCAATTGGTCGCGCAACGGCATTTCACCTTTCTCAACGGTCCGACCGCCTATCGTCACCGTGATGCGGCCGCGATCAACTTGAACCATCCCTTCTTTGCCGAAAAAGGTGATATCGTTATGACCCGGCAGGTGCGCATGAACAACTTCAACGCCGCTTTTGTACCTCAGCCGCACTCCATATTGGGCGGTCTGCCAGTCTGCCGGCGGTATGATTTCATCCGGGCCAGATCCGTCCATGCCTAAGCCCCATTGCGCGATGTCAAAATGGTGCGCGCCAAAATCGGTAACCGCGCCGCCCCCATACTCCCGGTAATGCCGCCAATTGGGGTAGTGGTTGTGCACTCCACGCGGGCTCAGCACCGAGTTGTAGGGCCGCTGCGGGGCGGGCCCGAGCCAAAAATCCCAGTTCAGCCCTGGTTCGGCGGCTTCCGCCGGCAAATCGCAAGGCACAGCCGGACCGCCTATGGTGACATCGACATGGTCGATTTTGCCGAGCACTCCATTGCGGACCAACTCACAAGCAACGCGGAACTCTCGCATGGAACGTTGCATCGACCCGACCTGGAAGACGCGCTCCTTCCGGCGCGCCGCCTGGATCATCGCGCGCGATTCGTGAACGGATTTGCTCAACGGCTTCTCGCAGTATATGTCCTTGCCAGCTTCAGCGGCGGCAATCGCAATCAGTGCGTGCCAATGGTCAGGCGTCGCGATCACAACGGCGTCAATTTCCGGGCGAGCGAGGAGTTCGCGGAAATCCTCAAACGCCTTGCAGCCTTTGAAGGAACCCCGGTCAGTCTGCTGCTCGTAATGCGCCCCAACCCGTTTTCGGCCATCTTCGCGCCGGTTGGTATCCACATCACAAACCGCCACGACCTGAGCTTCTTTTCGCCCCAGGAATCCGCTCATGAGCCCGCGGCCTTGAATGCCGAGTCCGATGCAGCCCAGGTGTATGCGATCGCTAGGCGCGGTTTGCGCCGAACCGGTGGAAAGAATGAAAGGCGCGGAGGATACCGCGGCAGCCTGCACCAGGAAGCGGCGGCGCGAAATTGGGGATTGCAATGTCATGAACCGATCTATAGCCGAACTCTGTAAGTTCCGCTACTGTGGTGCGCTCCTTGTCAATTACTATGCTAACCGCAGCAGCACCTGTCCTCCGAAGCCATAGCCATGACGAAGGAGGATGTCGCGCGGGACTTGAGGAGGGCATCGAGAGATCGGGAGGTGATTGCATCGGAAGGCTAAACGATGGGCTAAAGGCTGAAACGGTGGTTTGCGTGGAAAGGATGAAGGACAAAGGATGAAAATGGATTACCTGGAGTGAGAGCCGATTTGGCGTTTTAATTGGGACGGTGGCGGCCTGAGGAGAGGCTGCAGTTCGCGCCAGATGATCTGCAGGGATTTGTCGTGTTTAAGGAGAGTGTGGTCAATTTCGGCGAGGCGCTTGAGAACCTCGGCATTGGCGGTGATTTGCTCATGCATCTGGATGAAGGTGCGGACGATATACAAACTCATACTGACGGCGCGCGGGCTGTTCAGGACGGTGGCGGCCATGATGGCGCCATGCTCGGTGAAGGCGTAGGGGAGGTATTTTCGATGCTGTCCGCGCCCTGGCTTTAAGGTCACAAGCTGTGACCTTAAAGCCCCATCGTATTGCCGGACGGGATCTTGCTCACATGCGGTTTCAAACAATGACCGCAAATCCGCCATTTCCCTCGGCAGCAGTTGGAAGACGAAATTGGATGGAAAACGCTCGGCGTTGCGTTTGACAGCCTGATTGAGGCCCTTGGTCGGGACGGCGTACAAGCTGGCCAGGTCCGCATCGAGGAGGACCTTTTGGCGGCGCAGAGTCACGATGAGGGTCTCAAGAGGCATAAGGGGACGCTAGAGCATGAAAAGGTTACGGAGCGTGCGGCCGAAACGCCGACGCACGTCAGCCTCCGGAACATTGTGTCCACCGCTGGCGACGCGGTACCTGATGCGCAACAGGCCCAGCTCCGGGAATCCAAAGGTAAAACAGTTCCGCCACTGTTGTGTCGCCCTCGTCAAGAGGAGACAGGGGTTCTGCATACGGCGTGGATTGAGAATTTAACTTTTATCCATGGATTATTCCACTAACCGCACACGGTAAAAACGCTGCGTGGCATTAGTTGAGTCCTCTTTGAAAGAGGTGGTGTCCATCGCCGTGACATCACCCGCTACCGGTGTCCAATTCGAATCAGACAGAGACCCCTTAAACTCCAAGCGGTATTTTTTCCCAGCGACTGAGCTCCATAATACCTGCACTGGACCGAACTTGGGGGGCGAAAGCGTGATTGCTCGGAACACGGAACCCCCGTTGCTTGGATCGGTGCCGGCCAGGAATTCCGTCTTGTCGGTTTGACCGTCGCCGTCGAAATCACCTGTGCCATCGCGTTGAAGGCCGTTGAAGTAGGCCAATTCCCAATCGTCCGGCAGCCCGTCGCCGTCGGTGTCTGACCGGCTCAGACGGAGCACCATGACATCGCGCGACATGTTATAGTCTCCGACAACAAGGTCGGTTGCGTAGGTTTCAAACAGGACCGTGCTTCCATCCGCGCTAGCGAGAGGACTCCCCGAGAAGAGATTTCCTGTTCCGGTCCCGTGACGATTGAGGCTCAGAAGAATCGTCCGGTGTAGCAGAGTGTCGCACAGGAAAACATCGCTCAAGCCGTTAGTATCGTTCAGACATAAATTCGACGCGCGGCTCCTAAAGAGCACATAACGGCCATCGGGGGTGATCATCGGCGAAACCGAGCGGTCATTTCCACCCTGCGTAAAGTCCTGGTTAGCACTGGCGAGTGACGTCTGGCCGCTCACTAGGTTCACGAGATAGACATCTGTCGTCCCGTTGGTATCCAGCAGCGAATAACTGCCCCGTCGCTCACACGCGGCGAACCGACCGTCGCCGCTGAACGAGACACTTACCGCGTCGATGAGCGTCGCGCTGGAAACCTGGCTGATGAAATCGAACAGGTAGGTGTTGGTCAGGCGCTCAAATGCCACGAGGTTGCTGCTGACGAAAGACACGCGCGTCACCGGCGCACTCGCGCCTGGGCTGACGAGAATGTTCGAGCCCGTCACTGAGTCCCACAGGAAGGCGTTGACGCCGGAGACAGGGTTTGTGACCAAATCGGTCGCACCGCTCAGATACGCGACGAAGCGCCCATCGGCACTGATCACCGGGTTGGACGAGGCGAGCGATCCTGGCGCCGTTCCCGAGTAGTTCAGACTGACAAGGCGGTTGGAGGCTTCCGCTGGGTCACGATAGTAAACCTGCTCGACGCTTGTTGCATAACCGCCCACCCCAGTTTCGCTGCTTTGAAATGCGATGAAGCCGCCTGATTGACTAAAGATGGGAAGCGATGGCGCGCTCACTTTGCCGACCCCGGCGATTAACCCGTTCGTTTGTGCCGACCGATCAAAGGCGTAGAGATTGAAACGGTCACTTAGGCCAGTCAAAGGTGCGCTGTCCGGGATCGCTTCGAAGGCTACCCAGCGGCCATCGCCACTGATCACGGGTCGCCGCGATGGACCGCGCGAAAAGCCATCGATGAGCGTGTTGAGCCTCACCCAGGCGTTGGCATTAAGGTCGCACAGCCACACGTCACTCGTTCCATTCGTGTCGCCTGCATTGAGATCGGACGCATAGGCTTCAAACACCACGAACTGACCATTGGAGCTGACCCCGCCGGGAATGACGTGGCTGGCTGCGGCTCCGGTGTTGATCGGCAGACTGGGATCGCGAGCGGAGATTAACTCCGTCGTGCCGCCCAGCCGATCAAACAGATAAATATTTCGCACGCCGGTCGCTTCCGGCGCACCAACGTATGCGATCCAGTTCCCATCATCTGTCATTACGGCGTCCGCGTCCGCCGCGTTGGCTGCGATGGTGGCCTTAGTGGCCGAAACTGAGTCGTAGAGCAGCAAGTTGAGTGCGATATCCTGGTAAACCACGAAGCGGCCATCGGCTGAAAGCATTGGAACAAAACGCGTCGCCGCGGAGTAGGTCAGCACCGAAACCCGCGGCGCGATCTGGGTCGTTGTCCCGGCGGCCAGGTCGCGCCGAAACAAGTCCGCGCCGGAGGAGTTCGTGTCACCGACTACGAGATTGTTGGCCGTGCTGAAGAACACGACGACGTTTCCATTCTTGCTCAAGACCGGTGAGCCAGAACTGATCGAAGTTGAGCTGGAACTGGCGCCGGTTGTGTTCACGCTGACAAGCAACGTGCCCCCCGCGTCGCGGTCACGAACGAATACGTCCAGCCCAGTGTTTGTGTCGTTAGTGGCCACGTTGGAGGCGGCGCTTTGAAAGGCCACGTAACGGCCGGTGGCATCCATTGAAGCAGCTTTTGAATCGCCATTTCCCAGACCGGTGCCCACGGTATTGCTGCTAATCGCGACGGTGGCCGAGGCTTGCAGATCGCGGAGAAAGATGTCGAACTTTGAGTTCGAATCGCCAGCGACCAGATTCGCGACCGAGCTATGGAAGGACACCCAGCGACCGTCGTCGCTGATCTGCCGATTGCCTTCCCAAATCGCGGACTTTCCTGCGAAACTGCCATTGTTGGCGGAATTGCGGGTCACCAGTGTGGTTGTGCCGGCGGCCGTGTCGCGCACAAACAAATCCACCGCGTTGTTAGTATCGTTAACCGCCAAATCGCTGGCGCGGCTGGCGAAGAGCACAAAGCGGCCGTCGGGCGTGATGGCGGGCGCAGCGGATTCGAAGTTTCCGGAAGTGACACCGTTTGTGCTGACGCTAATCAGCGTTGTTATTCCAGCAGTCAAGTCCCGGCGGAATACGTCGGGAGCATTATTGGTGTCGTTCGGCACCAGGTTGCTGGCGGCACTTTCAAAGACCACGAACTGGCCGTTGGAACTGATCCTCGGGGCTTGCGACGCGCCATTGCCGCTGCCGGTGCCGGAAGCGTTGACACTTACCAGCACCGTTTTGCCGAGCTGGCGGTCCCGCACAAACACGTCGAACAGGCCATTGTAGTCGTTGGTAACAAGATTGTCCGCCGCACTGACAAAAACGACGAATCGACCATCAGCACTGACGCCGGGGTTATGGCAATCAGCCGCCGCGCCTGGTGAAACCGCCAGCGGCGAAACCACTGGCGCGGCCAACGTTGCGCCTTTCGTATCCAGGGCGGCAACGATTGCGCCGAGAAACAAGAGAAGAAGGCGAGTTTTCATGGCGCTTTTTCCCGGGGAATAAATCCATCATTTCCGGTACGAAGAGGTGGCCCCGAGCCTATTCACATCGGGGTTATTTGGAGAGCTCACATTGAGCAACAATGGTAATCCCGTCACCGGCGGCATCGTCCGGCTGTCCGCCCATTGCCAATACGCGACATGTCCGTCTGCCATGGTGATATTGGCCCCGCCAAAATGGAAAGCTGCCGGGTAGTCAATCAACATGCCGGACGCTCCGATTGCCGCGGGATCCGTTACAAACGATCCGTCGTTGATGCTGTCGGAATGTTCCTCCAACAGCACAAATATGCGATCCGGCTGCGAAACCTCAGTCAGCCTCGTCATTACCTGAAATGTGGAATTCCACGGACTCGGATTAGGCCCCATGTAACTGTTCATAGAATAACTACGCACCCGCAATTTCGGCCCGCCAGGCAACAGCACTGTGGAGTTGTCGGCGGGGCAGCGAAATAAGGAAGGTGAGTTCACATACGGGCCGATAGCCGCGTAAGCAGAACTGGTCAGTTTGAGCGTGTTGGTGTTGTCGCCGTTCGACGAGGTGTAATCCAGAAAACCGCTCACCCACACTCCAGGACCAGCATTGGCGACCAACCGTCCGGAATTGTCATCCGCATACATCTGCCACGCCAGCATCAGGCGTCGGAGATTGTTGGCGCAACCAGCGCGATCGGAGGAAGGTTGGCTGTGCGCCAACGCTGTGACCGAGACAATCGCCAGCAGTGCAACGCAGCACAGCACGGCGAGCAAATCAGTCAAAGTGAATCCATCCTTTTCCCGGCGACAACCTCGTGTAGCTGATACCGCGGGACCCATGGCCGTATCTTAACTGGCTGGAATTCAATGTCAAGACCAAGGTTGCCGTTTGTCGGCAGAACGAGTTGCCTCATATTAAAAGACGTTGGCCATCTCTCAAAGGAAGCATTTGGAACAATACGTTCCCTCATGGTCCTCCTCGTTCCGCCCAGTCCAATTCGTGGCAGTTAACTGCGGAAGGTCATATTATTGCTAATGGGTGACCTGGCATATCGAATTAAATTTATTTTTGTCCACTTGCCCATCCTGGAGCGACTAAATAGATAACGACAATGGAACCCACAATCAACGAGCTGGTGGAGCGGGCTCGGCAGGGCGACAAAGCCGCGGCGGCAAGCCTGATCGGCCAGTATTATGAGCGCATTTATGCTTTTCTTCGCCGGTTGTCTTCAAATGATGAAGACGCGGCGGATCTGACCCAGCTGACTTTTGCCCGGGTTTGGCAATCCCTTCCAAGCTTCGCTGGCCGTTCCACCTTTAGCTCCTGGGTCCATGGCATCGCACATCACGTTTATGTGGATTGGCGTCGCGCCAATCACCGCACCGAACCACGTTCTGAGGAATGGTGGTCAGTTTGTCAGGCTTCGCAAGCCCAGCCTGACGAACTTGCCTCCGAGCGCGATTTGGCGGCTTGCTTGTATGCCTCCGTCGATGCTCTGCCCGAGGAACTGCGCGACACGGTTCACCTGCATTATTATCAAGAGCTCACGTTACAGGAAACTGCTGACGCCCAGAACGTAGCCACCAGTACCGTTAAATATCGGCTGCGTCAGGCCCGGGCGCAGTTGAGCAAGAAAATGGAGCCGCAACGCCTGTCTTCTACTTTAGGATCTTTATGATGAATCGAGAACAAAAAATCGAACACCTTTTGCGCCACGCCCCGCGGCCCAGGCCATCGTCGGATCTGGAAGCGAATTTGGTTGCACAAATACAGTTGCCAATTCCCGCAGGGCATGAACCGAGACCGCAACGCGGCCTTAGCCTTCGCCGGTCCTGGCTGAAACGCTGGTGGCCCGCCCTGGCGCCCGCTGTTGCCACGGCCGCCTGTGCTCTGGTGCTAACAATGCAACAAACCGAAATACAAGGGCTCCGGAAAAATATTGAAACCTTATCGCGAAAGATCGCGAGCACGGCTGTCGCAACCATTCCAATTTCTGCCGATCCCCAGGCGGCGCAGCCCCGCTCCGGTCCCAGTCAGGAACAGGAAATCGAGCGTCTGACGGAGTTGGTCAGGAAGCTTCGGGCCCAAGTGGCGAGCCTTGAGCAAATGCGCGCCGAGAATGAGCAATTACGAGCACGCCAGGCTGCTGCTTCAAGCTTTTTGACCAAGGAAGAAACCGCCACACTGGACGAGGTGAGGGATCGCGCACAATCGATTCAATGCGTTAACAACCTTAAACAACTCGGGCTGGCTGTCAGGATTTGGGCCCTGGATAATGACGACAAATTTCCGGCCGACCTGATCCAAATGACTAACGAGATGGCCACGCCCAAAATCCTTCATTGTCCGTCTGATAGCACGAGAGCTGAAGTTGGAAATTTTGCCTCTTACTCCGCAGTGAATTGTTCTTACGAGTACCTAGCTCCCGGTGCCAATGGTGCGGAGCCAACCCGCGTGCTTTGGCGCTGTCCGATTCATGGGCATATTGGCTTGTGCGATGGAAGCGTCCAGAGTGAAGTTTCCAAAAAGCATCCCGATTGGTTAATCCAGCATGACGGCAAACTATTTTTGCATAGTAACCCCGCCATCGACGCTAAGACCACCGAACAATTATGGCGCCGGTACGGTTTGGAACAGTTGCCCAGCCCAAATGGCTCAAACGCCAAGACCAACCCATGAACTTCCGCAACGTAGTCGTTTGTGTGCTCGTGTTATTATGTTTGACCACGGTGTGGGCCGCCATCGCCCACCATCGCCAAATATTAACTCTGCGCGACGAGGAACAACGCCTTGCTGTCGAAGCGGAACATTCGACACAACTTCCGCCCGTCGCGCCGTCAACTTTGGAATCGACAACCGATCATTTGCAAGCTGAGGCAGTCTCATCCGAGTTGCTGAAACTGCGCGGCGAGGTTGGCCTGCTCAGACAACGCCGCCGCGAACTCGAGGGTGTGCGGCAAGAAAACGAACGACTGCGCTTGCAAGTGGCCTCCATGCTCACCAACCCTGTCTCGGGTCAAAAACTTCCTCCCGGGTACATTCGGAAACAGCATGCGCGATTCGTCGGTTACAACACGCCGGAGGACACCTTGCAATCCTTTTTGTGGGCGCTCGCGAATCATAATTACCAGGGCGTGCTCGATGCCTTTTCCCCTCAGATGGCCGAGCAGTTTGGCATTAGTGTTCCTGCAACTCAATCGAGCAACTTTTTCCAACAAGTTGAAACACAACTTCCCGGCCTTGGCGTTGTGGGCCGCAAAGAGGCGTCAGACGGGGTGGTGGAATTGACTGTTGAGTTTGCGCCCGGAGTGGAGAGCCCAATACGGTTGGCGCTATTCAACGGCCAGTGGAAACTGGTGGACCCGCACTTGTAGTGCACAAGGCATTCAGATTCACCATATACACCTCCGGGAAGAAATGAGTTCCTGCCTTTCTAAACCAGATGATGCAGATGTTCCGACTTCGCGGGTTGGAGACCCTATTGCCGAAGAAGCTCGGATCCACTATCAAAGACGATTTCGGGCCGCTACGAGCGGTGTGCACTCGGAACAACAGTTGTTAAAGAAAAGGAATATTATGCCAACGACAATGACCGAGAAGGAAACAATGAAGGCCGTCCAAGTTCATGCCTTTGGCGGGCCAGAGGTGCTCCAATATGAAGACGTGCCGCAGCCGCAGCCGAAAGCCAATGAAATCCTCGTGCGTGTCCATGCAGCGGGGGTGAACCCGGTGGATTGGAAAATCAGGGAAGGCTATCTCTCCGCCACCCTGCCGATGATTATGGGAATTGACTTCTCTGGCGTGGTGAAAAGCGTTGGCGATGGAGTTAGGAAATATCGTTCCGGGGATGCCCTTTTTGGCCAGGTCGCTGACGAGAGCGGCAGCTACGCCGAGTACGCGGTGGCGATGGAATCAGACGTCGCCCGCAAACCGGAAGGGCTGGACGACATTCGAGCAGCCGCCCTGCCCGTGGCAGGGCTCGTTCCCTGGCAGGCGCTTTTCGATACTGCGAATTTAACCGCCGGCCAGACCGTGCTGATTCACGGCGCTGCGGGAGGCGTCGGCAGCTTTGCCGTGCAGTTTGCAAAATGGAAAGGAGCGCGCGTGATCGGCACGGCGTCCGGTGCTCACGTCGAGCAGGTTCGCCAATTGGGCGCCGACGAAGTGATTGATTATCGCAAAACGAAGTTTGAAGAGGCCGCGCGCGACGTGGATGTGGTATTGGACACGATCGGCGGCGAAACGCAGGAGCGCTCATGGCAAGTGCTGAAGCGAGGTGGCGTTTTAGTATCCCTGGTGCAACCTCCGCCCGCCGAAAAAGCCGCCGCCCACGGAGCCCGCGGATTTTTCGTCCGCCAGAAGGCGAACGGCGATCAGTTGGCGACCATTGCCGACCTCGTCGTAAAAGGAACAGTCAAAGTGAACGTCGAAACCGTGCTACCTTTGGCGGAAGCCCGCAAAGCGCAAGAGTTGAGCAAAACCGGCCATTCCGGCGGAAAGATCGTGCTTGAGGTGAATGGGCGATGAGAACACTGGCCTGGCAGACCAAGTAACGATTGGCTCGGGAGGAAATCGAGGCACCGGAGACAAGAACCGCTCCGCACAAGTCAGAATCGGCAGGTCGCGCCGCTGGAATTCAACCTTTGCTACAGCAATCCCGTCGCTATTCGAACGGGTTTAGCTTTGACCATCCGCACTCTACAGCGTTAGCTTTTCGCGCATGCCACCGAACCAATATGACGCGGATTGCCAATGCGGCTAACGTCACTCATCGCCATCTGCGTTCTCTTTTCGCCCGGCACCGTACTGGCGGCTGATCCGATTTCATTGGGCCAATTCGAGGGACACGGTGATATCGGCCCTCCCCGCAATGCCGGCGCAGCAAGCTATGATACCATCAGCCAGGAGTATGAAATCGCGGGCTCGGGGGTGAACATGTGGGGAGCGAAGGATGAATTCCATTTCGTTTGGAAACGTCTGAAGGGAGATTTCATCCTCCGGACGCGGTTTGAGTTCGTTGGCAAAGGCGTCGAACCGCACCGCAAAGTGGGGTGGATGGTGCGTCCGAGCCTGGATCCGGATGACCCCTACGCCGATTGCGCGGAGCACGGCGACGGCCTCACCAGCCTGCAATTTCGCTCCGCCAAAAGAACCAACACGCAGCAGATTGTCCTGGCGGTCACTAACGCCGACGTGCTCCAGTTCGAGCGCAGCGGAAGCACGTATGTGTTCTCCGCCGCCCGTTACGGAGAGCCTTTCGTGAGCGGGGAACTGACGAACTTTGATCTCGGCGACGAGGTTTACGCTGGCCTGTTTGTTTGCGCGCATAATGGGAACGTGGTCGAGAAGGCCAGGTTCCGCGACGTCCGCATCATTCGTCCAGCCAAAGAACGCTTTGTTCCATATCGCGATTTCATTGGTAGCGTTCTGGAGATTCTGGATGTTCAGAGTGGCAGGCTGGAAATGCTGCACCAGTCGGCGCAACCATTCGAAGCGCCCAATTGGACGCGGGACGGCCGCGCTCTGATTTATAATATCAGCGGCCGCGCGGAAGGCTCGGGCCGTCTTTGCCGGTTCGACCTGGTGAACAGGAAGCCGTCGGTGATTGACACGGGTTTCGCCAACCGGAACAACAACGATCATGTGCTGTCCTTCGATGGAACGATGCTCGGCATCAGCGACCAAAGCGGAGGCCAGTCCGCCGTTTACACCGTTCCGGCGCAGGGCGGAACTCCCAAACGGATCACGCCACTCGCGCCCTCCTACCTGCATGGCTGGTCGCCGGACGGCAAGTTCCTCGTCTATACTGGACGCCGAAACCTCAAGTTCGACATTTACAGAATCCCTTCCGGCGGAGGAGAGGAAACCCGGTTAACCGAGTCGGATGGCCTGAATGACGGGCCCGAATACACGCCGGATGGAAAATATATTTATTTCAACTCGTCGCGCAGCGCGAAGATGCAGATCTGGCGGATGCAGCCCGATGGCAGCAGACAGGAGCAGGTAACCAACGATGAATACAACAACTGGTTTCCGCATGTTTCGCCGGATGGCAAATCCATCGCCTTCATCAGTTTTCCACAGGGTATCGATCCAGCAGACCATCCCTACTACAAGCATGTTTACCTGCGCCTGATGCCCGCGGACGGCGGAACCCCGAAAATCATCGCTTACGTTTATGGCGGTCAGGGAACAATGAACGTGCCTTCCTGGTCGCCCGACAGCCGGAAGCTCGCCTTCGTCAGCAACTCGGCTATTGAGTAACGCGCGGCTCTTACTTCCCGCATGTTCCTCAGCCTGTTTTCGTCGGCCAGAAGGCGAACGGCGATCAGTTGGCGACCATTGCCGACCTCGTCGTAAAAGGAACAGTCAAAGTGAACGTGGAAACCGTGCTGCTCTTGCCGGAAGCCCCTCAAAGCGCAGGAGTTGAGCAAAACCGGCCATGCCGGCGGAAAGATCGTGCTTGAGGTGAATAGGCGGTGAGAACAGGAACGTCGGGCGATGGATTAATGGAGTGATGGAGTAATGGAGCAGGGAAGTACAATAAATTAATTGAGGAGCGCCGGCTGTGCCGAAAGATTGATAGTAAGGCACGACAGACCTGATACAGCTTTTTGCGGCTGCGGTGAAATGAGATAAACAGCGACAAATTATCTATTTGGGCTGGAACAGTTCGACAGATTTCCAGACCCAGCCTCTCAACAACACTGTGGGAGCGGATGCTAGCCAATGATGATGCGTTGCGGTTCGCTGATTCACTCCGCGCCCGCCCCAAGCGTTTCTAATTCCAGCCTGGCTCCGTATTATGCCTCGCGCGCCAATCGTTCCTTCACGAAATCGATATAAAAGCGCAAGCCGTAAAACTGGTCCCCATAACTTGCGGGAATCTTTGATCCGTTGACCGCTTCCTCGATCGCATTGAGCCGCGCCAGCAGTTCTTGCCGCTTTCCGGGCGTCACTTCTCCGCGCATTTCGTACTCGAGTGACAATAAGGCGCGATACCAGCGGTAAAGCCGGAGCTTTGTCTTCCAACCGAGGACAGACGGAATCATTCTCAATCCAGGAATCAACAGCACCACGAGCGGCACAAAAACCAGCAGCACCCGATTCACGGTGCTGGCCATCCAAAAAGGCAGCTTGCGGTATAAAAAACTTTTCCCCGATTTCTGATAGCGCACCGCTTCCTCGCTGACGGGAAACTCATGCGCGACCAGTGATGGGAATTCGCCTTTCTTGCGGAATAGACCCGCGCCTCCGTGTACCTCCTGGGCCGCGTCCAACAGCAGATCAATCAGCGTAGGACGCAAGTCCTTCCGAGCCAGGAGTTCGACTGTGGGTCCTACCAGACGGATGTTCTCTTTGGGGATGTTCTGCCCAAAATCCAGTGCACCCATGGGCAAATCGAGCCGGTTCAGATAGCTGACCCGCCGCGCGTAAGCATCCGCGTGCGTGAAATTCACGAGATGGACTTCCTCGTTTAACAATAGCTGGCGCATGAGTCTCGGCGACGCTGAATCAGACGTTAGAAATGCCGCCTCGACTTTGTCCTCGAGCAAGGCTTTCACCGACTCTTCGGCCCCGGAATCCACCATTTCAGTATTTCCGCCAGGTTCCATCTTGTGGAGTTTAAGCAATGCAAGGGCCAGCGCGCGCGTGCCACTGCCGGGCGATCCAATCGCCAACCGCTTCCCTTTGAAGTCCGAGAGGGACGACACCGTGCCGGTGCCGCAGTAAAACACCAACATCGGTTCATAGTAAAGGCTCCCCAACGAGACCACGTTGCCGCTTGTGGTTTCGTTTGAAATTCCTCCCTGGACAAATCCAACGTCCACCGCTGATTTCGGATCATTCAGGCGTTCGAGATTCTCGGCCGACCCTCCTGAGGGTACTATTTTCAGCTCCACACCCGCGTTCCGCATCAAGATCTTGCGGTATTTCATCGCGTTCGTTTGGAACGCGCTCCCCTCCGGGCCAGTGGTAATCGTGATGGACTTGGGAGGCGCGAGATAGAAGAATAGAAAAACAGCCAACACCAGGATTCCGGCTGCGCCAACCACGGCTGCCACCGCAATCCAGCGATTAACCCCGAAAATATCGGCAAAAGGTTTCCAAAGCCGGCCAAAAATAGTTTTACGTTTCTTCTCCACGTCTCGCAAAATCGCACCTCAGCGTTTCGAGTCAAGCGGGTGCTTTTGCCCTGTCCTCCGTTACGCGCTTCAGCGTTCAGAGCAAAGCCACACAGGCAGGAAATCAGAGGCCGAACGCAGTTGGCATGGGATGATCGAAGCTGTGGGCCACTCCCCAGAGATCGCACTCGTACCAATTAAAAAAAGCGTTTATACGAGGGTGTTGGTTAGAAATCATTTCGAGAGGTCTATAGACGAAATCGTAAACGCCACCGGGTACCAGGGAATAGTTCTCCAACCAGGCCATGGGCCCTATGCTGAGAACGTAAATTACAACAATGGAAGTAAGCCAGATTACATAGAAACCAAGCCCATGCGACGCGCTCTGCCGTCCTGGTTCGGGGCACGCGTTGTGACTCCCGGGAATCATAAGGGAGTTGTAGCAGGTTGAGGCCGCGTTGGGAAGACGAGTATGTGGCCGAGCCTCCCGAATGGAAGTAGCGGATGACGAATAGTGAATAGAAAAGTCTCATGAAAACGCTTTGGGAAAACTAAGCGCAGATTGCCGATGAGGCGCTGACGCCGGAGAAGCGATTCGCGGCTGCGGCAACGTTTACGCGGTTTCCTCTGCGCCTGGCCTGGGCGATGACGATTCACAAGTCGCAATGACTAACTCTGGATTCTGCATATGGATATCCGTGCTGCGCGGAGCCAGGACAGGCTTATGTGGCGGCATCGCGAGTGCGCACGCTGGCCGGCCTGCAGTTTAAGGGCGTGCATGTCTCGCCTGAGGCGATTCGCTTCTATGAAAACTGAAATCAGAAAGTGGAAAGCGGAATTTTGACCACAGATGGCACGGATGAACACGGATGAGCCAAGGAAAAAGGTGAAAAGCTGAGACGGCGAAAGGTAAAATAATGGGAACGAAGTTCGGGACAGGCCGGCGAAATTCAAATCTAATGGACACGCCAACGTCCACCCCAAACGCTTATATACCAGGCAAAGAAATCGTCCGCTGGAGAGAAGTGCGCGCACAAAATGCCGATTGGATAGTAGACGGTGGAAAAGACGTCCCTGGCAGGGCCCGGCTGATCGGCGAGCTTAGAGGCAGGGCCTGTGGTGAGCGGGTATACGACGAAAACCATGAAGGTGAGCCAGAGAGGCCTGCGAAGGCCGGAGGAACCGCGGGGCGAAACGTAGTCGGCGTCTTTTTTTGGGCTGGCACGAAGGGAGTGGAAGCCAAGCCGAAGCTGCTGGAGCATCTCGAGAAGCTGCTCGGTGAAGATGTGTTTTTCGTGCCCTGTGAGTGGGGGACGAAGAGGCCGCTGGTTACTCCCGACCGGCGGATGGGGGTGACACTTCAACACCACGACCAAGCGGCATGGTCACTATACTATGTGCGTGAATATTGACGCAGACAATGTTCCTGCGCACACTCGCCTGTGAAACAAACTCGCCGCGTCTTTTTGAAAAACACCTCCGTATTCGCGACAGGCTTGTCGGTGGCGAATCGCAATCTCTCACCGGCTCAAACCAATTCGTCCAGCCCAACTGCCACCGGTACCGCCCGTGGCCCGCTGCGCGAGATCCTTTTCACCCCGGGAAATATCACGGAGCGCCGGAACAGTTACGACCGGTTTGAGCCGCTGAAAAGGTCTGGACGGAACCCGGTCTTTACAGCGCAGAAGCCCTGGGAGGTGGCGGGTATCCATTGGGGCAGCGTCATCCGCTCCCGCGTAGACGGGAAATTCAAATTCTTTTACGGGACGTTTTTCCCGGGCGCTCAGGAGGGCGCGGTGCTGGTCGATAATTCAGAGCAGGGCAAAAACCATTGTGTCGTTTGCTGCGCGGAATCCGATGACGGCCTTAATTGGAGGCGTCCGTCCCTGGATCTGTATTTTCAGGACCAGTTTCCGGGCAACAATATCGTCCTGGCCTGGCCCTCTTACTACAATGACTCCAGCGCGGTCATTGAAGACATGATCGATCCGGACCCGAAGCGGCGCTACAAGATGCTCATGTTTCATCTTGATACCAGGGACCGCGAACAGTCGGGAGCGTGTTTGCTGGTTTCCCCGGACGGGTTGCGGTGGAAGTTCACCGGGACGGTATTGCCTGCGCAAGACGCGGATTCACTCTGGCAGGACAAGCAGACCGGTCGTTATTATGCCTTCTTAAAAGATCGTCTGGGCAACAACCGCAGCCGGGTGCTGATGCATAGCGGCGACTTCACCCACTGGAGTGAGCCTCAGTGGATTTTCACCCCGGACCACGGCGATCATGATGGCACCAATTTTTACAACCAATCGGCCTTCACCATGGCCGGCCGCACGCTGGGTTTCCTCAACGTTTACGACGTGACGACACAAACCACATGGATCGAGTTGATCGAGAGCGCAGACAACATCAATTGGCGCCGAATGCCCTCCCGGCCAAAACTGCTGCAACCCGGCGGGCCGGGAACCTATGATAGTGGCGGGACGTATGTGGGGTTGGCGGAGCCCATCCTGATGGGTGATGAGTACTGGTATTATTACTACGCCTCCGCCGACCGGCATGACGCTGCTTCTGCCGGCGACCTCGACCCGATGAAGCCCGCCCTGGCCATCGCCACTTTCAAGAAGAACCGGCTGGTGGGCCAGCAAACCGAGAACGACGGTTTTTTTGCCACGCTGCCTTTCGTGTGTCCCGGTGGAAAACTTTTTCTTAATTTTGTTTCCAAGGAGCCGGTCACGGTATCAATCAAACTTTGGGGTTACGGTTCGGACTATGAGGGGTTCACCCAGAAGGATTGCGTCGCGGTCAGCGGCGATCAAACCCACGGGCAGATCGTCTGGAAAACGAAAGCGAACCTGGATGAACTCAAAGGCAAGTATGTCCGCATCAAGGTCAGTGGCCGGAACGCTGTTGCCTACGGCGCTGCCTTTGAGAGCTGATCTCGCCCGCCTTAGCACTTTTCAGAGCAACTTTCACTGACAGTTCCGTCGGACACGTCTGATCCGCTAATGTGCCCGGCTGGGGTGCCGCGCCTTCGAGCACCGATGGAGGGAGTACCAGGTCGGCGCGACCGGTGAAATCGCGTTTGAGGGGATGTTCTAAAGCTCGCCCGCGTAGTGACTCGGAGGCTGGCCCACGTGGCGGTTGAACGCGGTGCTGAAGGTGCTCGCCGAGGCGTAGCCGACGCGTTCGGCGACCTCGTCGAGCCTGAAGTCGAGACCAACACCATAGGCGTGATGGCGATGACGCAGGCGGTCCTGTTAAGGCCCCAGGCGGATGCGATAGTAGGCTGGGATGTTCGTGAAGCCACCAGTATGGAGGAAATTGGTGGTGGACTCGCCCGTGCCCCCTACCGTGATTAGTGGGCTGAGGTCGGCGAAGTTCGTTGTGATACCGCCGCCGGCGGACGGGGCGTTGGTTTGCACGCGATAGCTTTTGCCGCCAACCGTGGCCCAGGTGATGCGAACATTGTTGGTCTCGCGTTGAAGCGAGACGATACGGAAGGCGGAGAAGGAGGAGTTCGGGTCCGTGCCAGCGAGGAATTCGGCGAGATTCGAAGCGCCATCCCCATCAGCGTCCTGCGCGGCGTCGGCGGAAGTGCCCTTGTCCAGGTTGAACTGGTCTTCCCACCAGTCGGGCATGCCGTCGCCGTCGGTGTCCACGATCACCAGGTTGGTCAATACCAACGTTCGGCCGGCGTAAAGCACCGTGAAGTGCGCATAGCCGTCAGTGGTCGTGAGAAGCCCGCCGCTGACGACGTTGGTGAACGCTCCCGTGAACGGTATGCTGTTGGACATCACAACAAAACTGGAGCCGTTGGTCATCACGGATTCGAACCCTTCGACGAGACTCACGGAGAGCTTGCCGTTCAACACGACGCTGCCGGTCGTTCGGAGAAAATCGGTGATGCCGTATCCCGCGATATCGAAACGAAGGTCGGAGCTATTGGAGAGCACGAGGCCGCCATAAATGTCGATTTCGCCCTGATGCCCAAAGTCATCGCCGGGCGCAATAATGCCAAAATTGGTGGCCATGCCGGCAATGACGCCAGCCCCAGTGAGGCTGGCATGGTCGGCGATGCGCAGTCCGCTGGCGAACATATTGGTCCCGCCCGAAATGAGACGGTACTCGGCGGAATTCGTGCCGTCGCCAACAACGAAGAGGGTGTTGTTCGAGACCGCGGCGGATTCCGTTCGCAGCAAGCCCTGGTTGAAGATGAATTGCGCGGTTCCCTTCACCAGCAGTTTCGAGGCGACCAGCGCGCCGCCGTCCACCCGCACCGTGCCACCGGTGCGATTGTCGAGCGTGCCGTCCACTACCACCACGCCGCTGCCGGCAACCTGCACCAAGCCAGTAGCTGTGGGACCTTCGTTCACAATGATGTTCTGAAGGATGGAAAATCCGCCGGTCGCCACAAACGTTCCCTGTGCCCCGGGTTGCGAGGCGATGTCGGCCGTGCCCGCGCATTGGAAGATTCCGTTGGACACGAATAAACGACCGTTGCCGAACAAACCGATGTAGATGTTTGGCGTGGTGAGACTGCCGTCGGTGATTCGGACCGTGCCCGTGGCGGTGAGGCTATCGCCGACATCGAACACTTGCGTGACGATGTTTGTCCCGCCCGCGATGTTCCAGGTGCCGTTGGCGCCGGGGTTGATGCCGACGATGGGATAATACGCGCGGAAGGTGCCACCCGAAACGGTCAGCAAACCGGAGTTGGTGCTGCCAATGTAGAACTGGCTGGTGTTCGTGGCGTTGAACTCACCTTCCTGAAGCGTCAGCGCGCCGTTAATTTGACTGGAGCTGCTGGGTGGTCCTTGGAGATTCACTGCCGCATTGCTGATCACCATCGCGCCGCCGCTGCTGAGATTTAGTGTCTTCAGGATTCGCAACGGCGTGCTCGTGCCGCCATGAGCGAGCAACAAGGTATTGGTCGCACCGGCCGGCGCACCGATGATGAGATTGCTGACGGTGAGCGTCGTGAAAAATCCGCTGGCCGTGGCTGCATCGTTGTTCACGGTCTTAGTGCCCGCATTCGTGATCAGGACAAGCGACTGTCCGCTGAAGGGAGGAACCGCCAGCGACCAGTTGGCTCCGGTTTCCCATTTGCCGCTAAGACTGTTGGTCCAACTGTTCGTGGTGCCGGCAGCCGTGACGAGCCGGGCCTGGGAGAATTCGGTGTCGCCATTGCCTGTCGCGGTGAGGAATAAGCCGGGCGTAAGCGGCACCGGCCAGTTGATAGTGAAGTTGCCGCCCGCATCCGTGGCGATGTTCGTGGAGACAAGCAGAGTCTTACCTTCGCCGAAACCGGACGGATCAGCATTGGGATTCGTGAACAACTCCAGCAGAAAGCTGACATTCGGCACGTTCGATCCTTTGATCACCGTTGCTGTGATGGTATTGCTCGCCAGCGTGATCACCGGAAATCCTGGCGTGACCAGGCCGTTGGCGTTCACATCAATGCCCAGCCCCGCGTTATCAAAGATGGAATTACCAAGGATGGTGTAAAGGGTTGCACCCGGCTTCACGTCCACGCCGTTGGTGGTGAAGCCCGGCCCGTTGACGCCGTTGAACGCGATGATGTTGCCTGCGCCCGCGTTCGTGCCACCGATGAAATTTCGCGCTCCACCAATCTCGACGCCACTGCGAGCGTTGCCCAGCGGTTGTCCGGTTACAGTCGTACCGATACGGTTTCCCCGAACGTTATTGTCAGATCCATCCAGCGTAATCCCGCGGTTAAGGTTTCCGGAGATAACATTGCCCGCACCCGGCACTTCGCCGCCGATGATCGCAGCCGAGGCTGCCATGTTGACGACCAACGCCCGATCGGTGTTGCCAATCGCCATTGTGCCCGTGCGGTCCGTTCCGATGAAATTGCCTTGCACAACATTGTTCGATGCGAAGGCCTCGAAGATCTCGATGCCCGTGGCGCCCTTGCCGGAAATGACATTGCGCGCGCCCGTGTTCGTGCCGCCGATGCGGTTGTTGGGGGTTTGCACGAACACCCCAAATCCAGGTGAAGCGAGCGAGTTCGTGCCACTGGTGTCCAACCCAACAAAGCATCCCTCGACGACATTGCTGCCTTTCTGATTCGGAACCGCGCCGATCTGAATTTGGCGAATCGCCAACCCTCGCACTGTGCTGTTGGTGGTGTCGATGATTAAGCTCTCGAGGATGAGGATGTTCAATGCCGCGTTGTCGCCATTGGTCAGCGTGTTCGGACTCGCTCCGGGTTGGGAGTACCCGTCGATGAGCAGCGGGTCCGTGACGGCCGGCAGCGGCGTGATCGGGCTGATCGTGTGCGGTCCGGCGCCGGCGATATTGAAGTTGATGATATCAGGAACATTCGCGCTCAGGTTCGCTGACAGGATCGCCTGCCGCAGTGAACCCGCGCCACTATCGCTGGTATTGGTAACCACCAGGGTCGCGCTGAAAGCCCGGGCTGGTCCCAGCATGCCGGACAACACCGCGATTGAACTGGCCACACAAATCAAGCGCATTAGTCGTTTCGTCTTCATAAGTGGCTTTCGTGTTGATTGGCTCACAGTCTGAAACAGCAGGAGGTTGAAGTAAAGGCAGGGATCAAAATAGCGAAGCAACAATCCGTCCCGGTCAGCGTCGCTCAATTCGCAGAGCGCTGCGTCCAGTTGTGGTGCGATGCAACCAGCCCGAGAATATAGAACGATCCGTTAGCAATAGCATGCAGGCGATCCTCTGTTCTCGAATCCGAGTAGTCCACTGCTCCCCGTCTTTGGAGGTCAGGATTGTACCATTCTATCTACCCGGCAAGCGGGTCGACGGTACAGAGCGGAGCTGAGACCCAGAGACTGATTTGGGTAGCCCATGGATTGCGTTTACTGGATTTCATAAGTTCACAGGAGTTTTAAGAATGCAATGATGTCCCTGGAGTCCTCGGCGGAGAGTGGCAGGTAGAGCCGGTAGTGTGCCAGCACGTCCTCGAGCGTCTGGGCCGAGTTGTCGTGAAAATAAGGGGCGGTGTTCTTGATGTTCCACAATGTAGGAATGCGGAACGAGTTCACATCGGCGACATCGCCCGTTATTAATGCGAGGCCAGGATCTGGCGTTTCTACACTTTTCATGGTTGCATCGGCGTTCTGAAACAGGAAATGTTGCACCGGGTTTTGGAGCACATTTCTCTCGGAGACAAAGATGTTCTCGAAGTGCCGGTCGTCCAAAGTCGTGTTGAGCAGGGGCCCCGAATGACAGAGCGCGCAGAGACCGCCCCGCTCGAAATGTTTGCGCCCCCGGCTCTCTTCGGGTGTGCTCGCTGGTGGCAGGAGCGGGGCTGAACCATCCGGTACGGCACCCGCCAGCTCTGGCCGCGAGAAAAGGCTTCGCTCGTACTGGGCAATGTCCTCGAGTTGCGCCTGGGTAGGCAAGCGGGCAGCTTGTGCGTGGCCCAGGATGGCGTGTAAGGCTTGGCTTTCGAGGCTGGGCTCGCGGCCATCCGCCATCAGCACAACGGCCAGACCAGCATTAATAACCGACGGGATGCCCCGATTTACGACGATGCTGCGGCGCGCCGGATCGGTTTCGAGGGTCACCTCTGGCGGCAGATCCAGATGTACGCGGATGGTGGCGTTAGTCAGGAGCCGATCATATTTTTCGCTCACGCCATCGTCACTATCTATGGAACGGAAGAGTGGATCGATCTGAACGCCCTTCGGAGATGAAACTGCCCGCTGATATCGTGCCTGGGCTTCAACAGGCGCCAGCGTTCCGGTGGTTATGGCATGGCAAGCGACGCAGGAGCGGCCGTTGCCATCGAACGTTTCGCGCATGAACAGCTTGCGCCCGTGGGCGATTTGTTCCTGTTCCACAATGTGCGATTGCCGCGGATTACCTTGAAAAGATGCCGGGGCGGCGTCCTCCAATTCTGATTGAGCCCCGTCGAGCCTTGGCGGGCCAGCAAAAAGGCACAAGCACTGGGCTGTCACCGCGAGTTGGCAGAAGCTGCTGAGCGAATCGTTAAGTCCTACAGCCTTGTTCCGAAACAGAAAAATGGTCTTCATGTGCAAGTAATTTTGTTGTTGGTTCGTGTCCTGCCTGCGGCTAGGTGCGCAAAATTTCGCCGACTGCCACGTGTCGTTTGGTTTGTGCTCTCAGGTTTCATTTGGCGATCTAGTGATCCGTTCAATAGCGATACGGATCTTTTGAAGCAGAACTTTCAGAAAAAATTTGGTTTATTGCGGATTCCCCGTGGGCTCTGCAGGATGAGCCCGCACGCCAAACTTGGGAGCTTGATTGCGCCACCGGCTCTGCCAGTTGCGGAAACACCTCAAGGCTGCCTTGCCGTTTTTGGCCTGATAAATAAGCTTTGTTCGTCAGTTGAGCCGTGCGGGCAGCGGGCAAGAATACTCCTTAAAGCTCACTTGCTTAATGAATTAGTTTGGTCCAATTCATGCTTATTATTACGCGACAGGGCAAAGCGTCTGCACCGCGGGAGACCTGCCGGAGAACTTGAGCATTTATGAGCCGGAAAAAGATCCTAGTCGTGGATGACAACCCCGTCATACTGAAGACGCTCTCCATGAAGTTAACCGCGGCGGGCTACGATGTATTGACGGCAGTGGATGGGGGAGAAGCCGTCAGCCTGGCCCGTCATGAACGACCGGACCTGATTCTGCTGGACATCAGCTTTCCGCCGGATGTTGCCAATGGCGGCGGTGTCCCGTGGGATGGCTTTCTCATCATAAGCTGGCTGAGGCGGTTGGAGGAGGCCAAGAACATCCCAGTCATCATCATTACCGGGGGCGAGCCCGAGAAATACAAAAAGCGGGCATTAGCGGCCGGGGCGGTCAGCTTCTTCCACAAACCGATTGAACATGTGGAACTGCTAGCGGTAATCCGCCAAACGTTGGGCGATCAGATTACGGCCGCCCCAATGTCCGCCTGACTGAAGCTGTTTCCCTGGCCAACGTTGCGATGAATTGGCGGAGGTGCTGAGGCCGGTGATTTCAGCGGTTGAGTGTTGAGGGCTAAGAGTTGATGGTTGCGGGTCGCTTGCGGGTTGCATCAATCTTTGGTCCGCGTGTTCCAAACAGGGCGACATCAATGCGCGGACTCGGCGGTCCGCGCTCCTTTGGTTGCGGCTCCGCCGCGCTGCGCCTTTGTGTTGAATACGATGGCCGCGCACCTCTGCGGCCCAGTTTGCAATAACGAGCTCCAAAAGACGGACTTTAGCCTTTCCTTCTCATCTCTTGGCTGCGAGCGAAGCGCAGATCAATTCTTCGTCGTTGCGGGCAAAGATGCAGCGATTCACATAAACGGGTGGCACCCACGCGAGTTTTCGTTTCATTAAATCTGAGGTTGGTTTGAGCAGATGCACACGGCTGATCTCGTGGTAACCGTCAGGCGCGAGTCGCGCTATAATCAAGTTCCCTTCGTCGGTAAAAAGAAACGTTGCATCACCATTGGGCGTCAGGTGGATGCTGGCGCCGAATTTCAGTTCCGTAACATTGGTCGTTCCCCAAACCTGCTTGCCGGTGCCGGCCTCCAGGCAAACCAGTTCGCCGCTGGATTTTGCCGAGTACACATAATCGCCCTGCAAGAGCGGGCTCGAAGTGTTGCTCAAAAGTCTTTTCGAGGGCGCCATCGTATCCGGCCAGAGCACCTTGGCGGTTGGCGCGGCGGCGTTTAATTCAAACATCAAGCCGGAAATCAATAGTCGATTGTTCTGAACCACCGGCGTGGGGATTGAATCGTTGCCGCTCGTCACCACCGTTTGCCGCCAGTAGGTCTCGCCCGTCGCGGGATTCAAGGAGGTTACGGCGTTAGCTGTCCACGCAATCAACTGGCGTTTGCCGCCGGCCACAACGATCAACGGTGAACTGCTGGACTGGGAGTCATCCAACGCCTTCCAAACTTCGTTTCCCGTCTGTTTGTCGAGCGCAACGACACACGCGCCCGGCCGAGCGCCAGCGACCAGGATCAAAAGATTCCCTTCAATCAACGGTGAGCTGCGGACACTCAGTACCCCGACCGTGTATTTCGTGTCCAAATGGATTTCCCAAATGAGTTTGCCGCTGCGCGCGTCCAGACATTCCACCTGACCGCTTCGGCCCTGCCAGTAAACCTTTCCGGCCTCGACGATCAGTGTCGCGGCCGGACCACCGCCTTGCTCGGGGTTGAAGCAAAATTCCGGGTAAACCAATTCATACTCACGGCTCCAGAGCAGCTTGCCGTTGGATTCCTTAAAGCAAAGGATGCGTTCCCAAGCCTTGGGCTTATCCAAACGCATGTCAGTCAGGTAAACCCGGCCCGCAACCACCACCGGACTCGACCAACCCGGCCCCACCGGTGTGCGCCACCGAAACTTCAGCCCCTTGGCCGGAAAAGCTCGCAGAATGCCGGTTTCGTTCCAGACCCCATCGCGGTTCGGGCCGCGCCACTGCGGCCAATCCACTGCCCTCGCTGACAGGGACAACAGCATGGCCAACAAAGTTGCCAATCCAATTCTGGAATGGAGGTTCATCAAGTCGTTTGTGAAGTGCATGGTCATTTTGTCCGGACGTCCGGGGAGGATACGCCTCAATCATGTTCTTTTCAAAACGCTTAATCCTCCGCGATGCAGTAGAGGTGCCCGTCGGTGCGGAGGAAAATCTGACCGTCGTAAATGGCTGGGGTCGCGTTGCTCGGCTCGCCCAGGTCATTCATGGCCAAAAGTTCGAACTTCTCGGGATCGGGCCGAAAAACGGTGGTGACGCCTCTTCGGCTCGTGACATACAACCGCCCGGCACAGCTCAGTTCTCAAGGCATAGCCAGCACTCCGGGTAAATTCAATCTGGCGGCCTCTTCGGCAGAGATTTTGCAGATCGTGTTTGCGGTCGTGCGGCGCAGGCTAATCAACTTATCAACGCTGAGGAATTTCCGCAGAATCGGCAGCGCCGGCGCGGCTTCCGCCCCAAGGTCTCCAAGCAGTTCAATGAACCGCAACTCATCCGAGCCGTTGCCATCGTGCAGTTCCGCAATCAGATTGGGGACCGGGCATTGCTTCTCCAACCCCAGCTTCCACAACGGAACAGAGGCAGACAGCCGAAAAAAGCGGCTTTGCGGGTTATTGAAATCCACCTTGCTCCATGGCGCTGCTACCGGAGTGCCGCCTCCCCCTTCATAAGAGATCGTTGCCAACTTTGGGTCATGTTGTAGCGACTTCAGCACATTTACCGCGTTCGAGCATTGGGCTGGCACAATCCGAGTGAGCGCCTCCGCCGCAGCAGGCGGACCCACGCGCTATCGCTTTGGAGAAGGTCCTCCAAAACGGGAGCCGCCTCGCGGGCATCGGGTCCAATTCGACCCAGCGATCTGCAAAACCATGGATGGAAGCCAGAATTTTCGCGGAGCCGCGCGATAAGTCCCGGGACGGCAGCACGAGCGTCGGGTCCGATTTCTGCCAGCGCTTCTGCCACTGCCCTCTGTGAGCTCTGCTTTGAAACTGAGAGGAGGATGCCAGTGCGGGGCACGAATCCTTCAAGTGCTTCAACCAGAGCCGGCACCGCCGCTTTGGCGGCAGGCCCAAACACACCGACGGCCTCCACTGCGCGGTAGCGCTGAGGATATTCAGCCTCGCGCATCATTTGGATTAGCCTGGCGATTTGCTCATCGCTGTGCTGATTCATCTGTCGCTGGCTCGACGCGAGTAAGTCCGGAGCGATTTCGCCCAACGCTTTTTCCGCGTAACGGCGCATGCTGTCGTCCGGATCCCGCAGGAATGGTTCGATCTGCGGAGCCGCTTCCAGGGCGGCAGGACCCATTTCGCGAAGACTAATGATGGCGCTTTGTCGCCAAGTCGTGTTTGTGTTTTGAAGGTCTCTAGTGTGGATGCGCAGAGCGACGTTTGTTTGCCGATCGATCTTCCAAAGAGCCCGTGCAGCAATGCGAGCAAGGCTTGGGTTTGTGCCTCCCGCCGCCTTTAGCAACTCCGGCACAGCCAAGTGTGCTTTTGGTCCTACGGTGCCCAAGAGCGAAGCGCCGGTTACCTGCAGTTCCGGATCATTGCCCTTCAGCCAGCGCAAATAGTCCGGCACGAGCACGATGCCTTTCTCTCCCATCTTAGCCAGGGCTGACCATGTCTGATCCTGGACCCGCCCGTTTTCATTGGTATCGCAACAAATCCGGAAGAGAGTTGGTATCGCCGCTTCGGCCACGGGGCCCAATTCTCCCAGGAAAAAGGCCGCGGCGTCGCGTCGGGCTTCGACGGGATGGGCCTTGGGAAGCACTTTCTCGACGCTTGCCGGGATGCGCCCCGGATGGGCCTCCAGTGCCTTGTCCACGGCTTCAGCCAGTTTCGACGGCTTCTCCTCCAGCGTTTTGATCAGAAATGGGACCGCGTTGGTGCCCATTGCTTTGAAGGCGGCATTGGCCCCCGCAATGTCCCAGTAATCCAGCCACTCGGAGGCCGATTTACCCTGGTACGAAGGTTCCCCGCAAAGGCAAATGCAGATCCCGACAGCCAGCGTGAAGCTGATTAGTGCGATCATTTTCAAGGCTTGGCCTGAGCGCGGCATTTTCATCCGTTAGCTTTCGCCAAAACTTCAGCTTGCTTGCTGATCTGTCAAGCAAACCGTTGCATGAAGGGCTTCCGTTCCGGCTCCGTTCCAAGTATAGTCAACCGCGCAGCACGAGGGTCATGCGCAAGGGTCCTCTAACTGTGACAGTTCCGCTGGTCCCTGCCGGAAGACAAACTAGAGTGGCAGTGCATCAGAAATTATTTCGCCATTACTCGGCGATGCCAAATACTCCAATCCTACTCCTCCGCGATACAGTAAAGATGCCCGTCCGTACGGAGAAAAATCTGCCCGTCGGAGATAGCGGGCGTCGCGTTGCTCGATTCTCCCAGATCATTCATCGCCAAAACCTCCAACTTCTCCGAATCGGGGCGAAAGACAGTCGTGACGCCTCTTCGGCTCGTGACATACAACCGCCCAGCGGCCATCACGACCGATCCCCAGCTTTCGCCGCCTTCGAGCCGCTCGATCCACCGAACTTTCCCGGTTTGACATTCCATGCACTGGGCAGTCCCTGGTCCCGCGTTGACGATGAAGACGTTTCCACCCACGACCACACCCGAGCCAACCCGTTGCGTCTGTTTCTCCAGCCACAGCCGGTTGGATGCCGTCACGTCGCCAGCCCCGCCGAGCTTGAAACCAAACGTGGGTCCGTTGACATAGCCCGAAAACGCGACGCCGATTTCGCCGGAGACGACGGGCGAAGGATATATCAAAGCAACTTTTTCTTCCGACAATCCTTCGACGAACCATAAGCGCGCGCCGGTTTTCGGATCGCAGGCGACCACCTGCGTGAGCATGCTGCAAAGAATCTGATCCTTGCCCCCGACCTTGGCCACAATGGGCGTACACCACGAGCCCCAATTTCCTTTGAGGAGAGTTTTCGGACCGCCGGGCTCGTCGTATTTCCAGAGCAGTTTGCCGATCTCCAAGTCGAGCGCGGCCAGAAAGGCGCGGTCGCCCGGACCGAAGTTCAAGATGATCTTACCGCGATGGAGGATTGGCGAGGAGCCGTAGCCATATTCATTGCGCACTTCACCGAGGTCCGTTTTCCAAAGTTCCGTGCCGTCGAAGTTGTAGCAAAAGACCCCGGCGGAGCCGTGCCAGACCACCACACGCGCGCCGTCAGCAACGGGCGTGGACCCGCAGTAGGGATTCGATGGATACGTTGGTTCAACGATGGGAAACTCGACGGTCTGCATCCAAAGTTGTTTGCCCGTCCGTCGGTCGAAGCAGTACAGGTTTCGCTTCTTGCCCGAGTCTTTCGCACAAGTGACAAAGACGCGCCCATGCGAAACGATGGGGCTGCTGTTACCCGGACCTGGGAGTGTCGCTTTCCAGCGGACGTTATTCGTCGGTCCCCAATGGAGCGGCGCTTTGTCCTCTTGAGCGACACCATTCCCGAGAGGCCCGCGGAACTGCGGCCAATCCCCTGCGCTCACTGTCAGGGACAACGGCAAGGCAAGCGCAGCCATCAGACGAGCGACCCGGCAAAGGCTGAAGGCTAAAGGCTGAAGGCTAAGGGCCACGCGGAAATCTTGCGGTCGTTCCTTAGGACAAGTCAAAGCTCGAATCGTCACGGCAAATCCGAGCTTAAGCCCCCAAGGGGTCCCCGTTGGGTTTGGCGGAGGCCACTACGCTGCTGGTGTGGGAGGAGACTGCTTTGCTTTGGATGATTGCTGTTTGGCCTTGTTGCGCTCGGCGGTCTTGAGAAGTTCCGATCCAAGCTTTTGCGCTGTTCCCACTGGCAGGCAGAGTGCGACTTTGAAATCTGCCAATGCCGGACTCAGTTGGAACGCGGCGTCGAAGCTGAAGCCATATGTGCTGGTCGTCGCTGTAAACATGGACAGCGTCGGTACCGTTGACGGGATATGGGATGTTTCTCATTCCTTTGGGGGTAGCCATAGTGATTCGGTGAGTTCTCTTGAGTTCTGCTTTCAGTGAGCCGTTCAACTGCCTTCACCTTCGAGAATTCGGCAAACGGAAAAAGCGCAGCCAGGATCATCCATAATGCTGAAGCCGCTTGAGTCCAAAAAAATTCTATTATACAGAGCACCCGACGCTACGGAACCGGCGTACCCTGTCCACCCCGGAAAGGCCGAAGCAAAGTCCACCAGCGGGGGATCGGACCCGGGAATCGGAACTATCGTCGCCGATTCAAAATCTAAATTCTGAAACGTGCCCTGCGCGAGAGACGAAGAAGCAGCAAGAAGAACGAGCAGTGCTTGGCGTTTCATTAAGGGGCTCCGGCAACGTCTATCAGAAAGCGGAGCGAGTCAAGGCACATCGGTCAATAATCAAGAATCGGCCAAGCGTCGCTTGGGAATCGCTGCCGCAGTATCGCAACAAAAAACACTTGGTCGGACGTTCATTTGGCATTTCAATACACGACCTTTGTGTATTAAAATTGCTTAGGCACGTTACGATGGACCCCATAGAAATTCCGCCCGAAGTTCAGCTCGACCCCAACGCCAAAGAGTTGGCACGGCTCTGGAGCGCAAATAAGAAACTGAACGCATCGATCAACGTCGGCATCTTCGCCACCAATGGAAAGGATGAGGCTGGATGTTGGGGTGTGCTCCTTTCGGACTTCACCCGCAATGTGGCACGCGCTCTATCCCAGCGATACGGCGCGAATGAAGAGCAGGTCGTGGCGTAGATCCGATCCAATATCTCAAAGAGTTGCAGGCGCCCACCTCAGGTATTGAAGGCCAATGAACCGGAAGCCGCGCTGCAGCCAACCCGGCGATGAGCATTCTGTTACATGTTGGAGACCAGTGGCGCCGGGTGGCTGACCAGCGATGTTAGGCCGCTGCACGCACATGGACTCACCAACACCCAATGACTTCACGGTGAGATTCAGCACCGAGGTTGCGAGAGTCCTCGAGTGTGATGACGCGACAGGCAGGATTAAGTTCGGTTTGGATTCAGGCTCGAAAGGCGACCGGTCCATTTGTTTGGAGCATCATCCGGCAGACTGGCCGCGAGGCCGGCGCTACGACCTCGCCTTTCGATGCGCGAAGGAGTATTTAGAGTCTTGTGGATTCGAGGTGGAGATTTATGGAAGGTAGTCACACAACGCGGCCTAACCTTAAAGGGTGTATTGCTGCGGCGCGCGCCTGGCTGGAGTGCAGAAATCAGGAGTGACGTATTTACGAAGATGGAGCCAGTTGTCGGATTTGAACCGACGACCGACGGTTTACAAAACCGTTGCTCTACCACTGAGCTAAACTGGCTAGATGCTACAACTGCAAACCGCTGCCATCAAAGCATATACACGCGTGGCTGAGTTGCCTTTGGCGCAGTAATGCCTCGGGCAAATATTATGCCTTTATCAAACGTGGAGGCAAGCAGTTTCACAGGTCCTTAAAAACGACAGACCGGGCTTTAGCAGAACGGCGTTTGTCGAGTTACCGACAAAGGTCAGCAAGTTAAGCCATGGGAAGGAGGCAACTGGGATAACGTTTGGGATTTTGGCCGATCGATGCCCACGAGCACATTGATTGAGCGAAGCTGAATCGCTTTGTATCAGCAAAGGCTACGTCGGTTGAATATTCGGATCGAGTCAAGTTTCATAGATTAATTCGTGCTTGCTGACGCAGGATAACCGTTTCCAGCCAGGCTAGAGCAGTCATCTTGAGGGACTTTCCCAGGGAAATAACAAATAACTATTCTGTCATGCGTTATGAATCCCTTCTCAAGAAAGAAATATCATGAATACGTTGAATACACTAAGAAATGCAGTGTACCTAATGCATCAAAATGTCGCGCTATAAAATTTCACTGATTTTAGTATTTGTGATTGTTTGGGTCTGGGCAGCTATTAATCCAAAATATCCGCACGATTGGCTCTTGGAAAATTACTTAGTGTTTATTTTTGTTCCACTGATTCTTATCATTGGCCGATATTTCCGCCTCTCTAACGTTTCATATACTCTGATCACAATATTCATGGTTCTCCACGTTATTGGATCGCACTACACATATTCAGAAGTCCCCTTTGGTTTTAAGCTCCAAGAATGGATTGGTTCTGAAAGAAATATGTATGACAGACTTGTTCACTTTAGTTTTGGATTGCTGGTAGCATATCCGGTTAGAGAAGTGTTTATGAGACTTTCCAAAGCTAAAGGTTTTTGGTCTTACTATTTCCCACTTGATCTTGTTGGCGCATCATCGGCTGTGTATGAAATCATAGAATGGCTTACCACCAGAAACGTAGACGCCGCAGCTGGTCTAGCTTTTCTTGGTTCACAAGGAGATGTTTGGGATGCGCAAAAAGATATGCTTCTAGCTATTATTGGAGCGGCTATCGCAATGCTGATCATCTTCACGATAAATTGGAAATTGAATAAACAGCACTGGAAAGAGTTCAAAGACAGCTTTAAGATTCCAAAAGATGACCGTCCGCTTGGTGAAGAAAAATTAAGGGAGTATTTGAGCAGCTAATCATTTCTCAGGTGTCCGATTCGAACGACTAAAATGAGATTGACTTTGGAGTTCTGACAAGCTAGCCTGGATACTCTACTATGACACTTTCTTGCCTGCGGGCAGCCTCCCTTTTTGTACTTGTTGCATGGAGAACGTCCGCATCGGTGCTTTACGTGGATTTGAACAGTCCCAGTCCAGCGGTGCCCTACGCCAGTTGGAACACCGCCGCACGGAACATCCAGCAGGCTGTGAATGCGGCCAGTACCGGCGACCTTGTCCTTGTGACTAACGGCCTTTACAAGACGGGCGGAGCGGTTGTGTCTGGTTCATTGACCAACCGCGTGGCGGTGACCAAAGCGTTGGTTCTGCAAAGCGTCAACGGTCCCGCGGTGACCATCATCGAAGGCAACCAGGTTCCCGGAAATTATGGCGACGGCGATGGCGCTGTGCGTTGCGTGTTTCTGGCGGATAACGCAGTCTTAATTGGATTCACTCTGACGAATGGAGCTACGCGAACTAGTGGAGAGTTCAATCTGGAACAATGCGGGGCCGGCTTGTGGTGTTCTCCGGGAGCGGTGGCGTCTAATTGTGTGCTGGTGGGTAATTCAGCCTGGAACTTCGGAGGAGCAGCTTTTCATGGAACTCTGAATAATTGCTCGATCATCAGCAATTTAGCCTACAGAGGTGGCGCAGCCATCTCCGCCACACTGAACAACTGCCTGATCGTGAGCAACTGGGCCGAACGGCTCGGCGGCGCGGTGAGCGACTGTTCCCTAAGCAACTGCAAACTTACCGGCAACTCAGGATGGAATGGAGGCGGAGGTTGGTACAGCACGTTCAACAATTGCATTCTGAGCGGCAACTCCGCGGGGACAGGAGGAGGAGGGCACGGATGCACCTTTAACAACTGCACACTCACTGGAAATTCAGCGGTGAATAGCGGCGGTGGAGCCCTTAATAGCACGGTAAACAATTCTATTGTGTATAATAATAACGGCGGCAACTACGACAGCAGTTGCACATTCAGTTACTCCTGCACAACTCCCGCTCCCGGTGGCACGGCTAACACCGCTTCGGAACCGTTATTCGTGAATGCCGGCACTGGTGATTTGCATCTGCAGTCCAATTCTCCTTGCATCAATACCGGGACTAATGTCTATGCCTCCGCCACGAATGATTTCGATGCCAATGCCCGAATAGTCGATAACGTTGTGGACATGGGTGCTTATGAGTTCCAGGCGGCGGTCCCGTTCATCGTTTCAATTGAAGCAAACGGCACCAATACCGTGAGCGGATATTCCCTGGATTTTGCCGCTAGATTTCTCGGCGGTCTCGCCACGGCAACTCGATGGGATTTCGGAGACGGAACCTCCGTCAGCAATCAGTTTTCAGTTTCGCACAGTTGGGCGGCAGCCGGGGTTTATCCAGTAGTGCTCAAAGCGTTCAATGCCAGCAACCCTGGCGGCATCAGCTCGACAGTGACAGTTCACGTCGTGCAGCAGACTGTCCGTTACGTCGCACTGAACAGCCCCAATCCGACCTGGCCGTACACCAATTGGTCAACCGCAGCACAGGTCATTCAGGATGCAATCGATGCCGCCAGTTCCGGAGATCTGGTCCTGGTATCGAACGGTGTTTACAACGTCGGCGGCAATCTCGCCCCCGGCAGCCCGACAACAAATCGTGCCGCGGTCACCAAGATCCTGACGCTTCTAAGTATCAACGGACCTGCGACAACGGTTATTGACGGCGCAGGCGTGGCGCGATGCGCCTACCTGGCCGATGGAGCTGTGCTGGCAGGATTTACGCTCACCAACGGCACCACTTCGGATTACGGAGGAGGTGTCCGGTGTGCGTCCACAAGCGTTGCAGTCAGCAATTGTGTTTTCCTGAATAATCTAGGCGGTGCTTATCAGGGTACTTTCAGTCATTGCGTGTTTTCAGGAGGCGCGACTTCATCCAGCAGATTAGCTAATTGCCTGCTGACCAATAATAACGACGGAGCCGCCTTTTCGACCTTAAACAATTGCACTTTCGCTGGGAACAATGGACGCTCATATTACTGCAACTTCACCAATTGTATTGTCACTGGTAATCCCGGCGGAGCTGCATTTCGTGGCACATTCAGCAATTGTACGCTGACAGGGAATGGCAATTTTGCGTGCTCGGGCGCCACACTTTACAATTGTACCGTGGTCGGCAACACCAACGGACTGTACGACAGCCTGGCGTACAATTGTATCGTCTTTTACAACGACACCCAGGGCGGAGTTAACCACGTTAGCGATGGTGAACTGAACCCAAGCGGTTTGTATTACTGTTGCACAACGCCGCTTCCCAACAGCGGTGTGGGCAATATCACCAATGAACCCGCCTTTGTGAATTTGGCTGCTGGGGATTTGCATCTCCAAGCCAACTCTCCCTGCATCAACGCCGGCAACAATCCGAACGCAGCCAGCCCACCGGATTTCGACGGCAACCCGCGCATCAAAGGAGGCACGGTGGATCTCGGTGCGTATGAATATCAAACCCCTTCCTCTGTTCTTTCCTATGCCTGGGCCCAACAATTTGGGCTACCCACGGACGGAACCGCCGATTACTCCGACCCTGATGGTGATAGGATGAACAACTGGCAGGAATGGCGAGCTGCCACAAGTCCGCTTGACTCCGCATCCGCCTTGAAAATGTTAACTCCCGGCCTGAGCAACAATCCTTTGGCTGTGTTAGTGAGTTGGCAAAGTTCGAGCGGGATAAATTATTATTTGCAGCGCTGCGAGGATTTGTCGTCTCAGCCGGTTTTCGTGACCATCCAAAGCAACATTGTGGGCCAGATAGGAATCACCAGTTTCACGGACACCAATGTCATACCTGGCAGACCATCCTGGTACCGGGTAGGAGTGCAATAATTGCAGAACCATGAGCGTGCCGCACTTTTAAACTGACCATTCCCGTAGCGTCAGCATTTGAGTCACGGAATCGAAATTCAAAATCGCCTCTCGTAGTCTCGTAGTCAGTGGTCCTTCCCGTTTCAGACCTGCCGCCACTAGGTAACTTTGGCAGCTTGCAACACGTGCAACTCGCCTTAAACACGAGATAATTGTGAGCGAATTTGTCTCAGGTATTCTGAAGGCAAACTAAGCGCATCCATGGCCTCTCTAAGGCCCACTGCCCGGGCCGGGTCAGTCAGCAGGTCATTCCAGGCAATGGAAAGTGAAAATCCAAAGTTTCAACACTCACGCTGGCTATTTGAATTGTAGCACCAATCCATCTCTAGCGGGGACGCTTACTGTCAGGCGGTTATCACTTTTTCCGACCTTTCCGAAGTCTTCTTCTAATCCTGTCTGGTTGATCTTTTGCACTTGCCAGTTCCGGCTACCGGTTGCTGCTGGAGCGAACTCGAACTGGAAAGGCTCGGCAATGACGCCAGCATTTGCTAAGACTACAGCGTAGGAGCCGTCGTCGGACTTCCACAAAGCTGCGTGGACAGATGGAAGAGTCCTGTCTTCCAAGGTTGAGGTCCAACTGCCCCACTTTCCTGTTACCTGCGGGATCGAATTGAGCGGGCTTACTACGTTCACGAGTTCACCCTCGACTAAATATTTTTTGCACTTGTCCCGCAGCCGAGCAAGATTTGTAAGAACCTTAAGTTTTTCTTTTTGATCGGGACCCAGGATGAATGGACTTTCCCAGAAAAGCTGTGCGCCCCATGTGAAATCCCTTGCCTGCAGCATTGCAAAGGACATGTCGCTGTCGCTGCCGCGATTGGTGCCAAAATATTGTGTCAAACCGCTGTAAACGGCCGTCATCATGGGGATGTCGTCCTGGCTTCTTGGTATCCATATTAAGAAGAGGTCTACGAAATCCATATAAGGTTCGGCATTGTTCTCCGCGGCGATGAAGAACCCTCGATGTCTTTTGATGCAATGATCTCGGGCTGCACCGATGGAGTTGCGATAGCCGTCGATCCACCATTTGTCTCTCCCTAATGTGTGGCCATGGTTTTTGTTGTAGCACTCCGGCATTGCCGCACCTGCGACCTGGTCGATGTAGATGCCACGCACTCCAGTCTCGTCGGCTACACGGTCGATAAGCTTGGACAGATAATTCTGCCAGAAAAGATGTCCGAGGCACATAACGGCTAGTTTGGTTCCTGAGCCATAATCTTCCAGGTTGGGTTCACCTGCTTGATTGAGGGTTGCGTAGGGCCGGGCCGTGTTGTAATTCCTGTTCTGCGTGTCCCAAAGGCGGCCGTTGATATAAGGCATGGAATAGACTCCAGATTCGTCGAGTCTTTTCACGGTTTCTTTGAACCCAGGTCTTGCCGGCAGATAGTCGGGATAGTCTTTGTCGAATGGATTGTTGTGCCAGTTATACCAATGGACTCCAATGGGCACACCCATGTGCTTTCGGAATTCCACTGCACGCTTTTCATTCTCTGCGAAGTTGTCATCGAGGTTAAGCCAAACTCCAACTTCCTTAACTGCCGCGGGTATGTCTTTCCGTTTTGCGAGCAGACCTCGCGCTGTCCAGGGAGCCTCATGAATTGCCCACCTGCGATACAGTTTGCAACTGGTTACCCAATCGCTTTCATGCACCCCCAAAACGAAATCGAAGGGCGCGAGCCAATCGTTTCCTGCCACGGTCGCATCAGGAACTGAGGTTTCTATGGAAAAGACATTCCCGGGATCGATGACGAATTTTTTGAACATTGCGCCTCGGTCATGAGCTGCCAGGTAGAGGGTATTCTTCACATCGGTTAAGGAACAGAATTGCATGGGCATATCTGCGGATGGGTAAGACCCCAAAACCTGCCCGCGCAAGCCTTTGAACATCTGTCCCCAATTATACTTTGGAAAGGCAAGGTCAGATTTCCCCAAAGTTCCCAAGCCGCTGATCTCAGGAAAGAATGCTGCTAAGATGGACGCATCCGAGTTGTTGTGGACTTTAATCCGGAAATGAGCAAGGTGATCCGACCTCTGAATGCGGCACTTCACCTTGACATCAAAGCTGCCTTGTAGCCCCGGCGCGGTGAGATTCTTCCAAATCAGATCGACTGAATTTCCTGACAAAGTGATAGTGGGCTTTTCGGAGGCATCGTTGAACAACTCCGCGCGCTCGCCATTTTTCTTTATGATCACCAAGTGCCATAGCCTGGGTTTTTCCACCCGAGCAGAGATAAAATCGTGTGCGGTATCCGTGTTGGAGATGCTGGTTATGCCCCCGGTTTCCGGGCTGAACGCAATTCGCAGATGGCCACCTTTAACAACCGACGTTGCGGCGAATAGATGGGATGGAGCAGGAGCCAGGAACAAACAGGCAGCAACCAGAGGAACTTGAATCTTCAAAGTTTTAAGGCTACGGTCTTCGCGCTGTGGAGTGTTCGAACAGCCACCGTACATCCCTTCTATTTATAAACCCCGTTCGGCGCCAGGCGGTCGTTGGAATCATCGGCGTAAAGTCTCCATGCCAGAGTTAGTTGCTTGTTGTTGTTGAGGCAGTAAATCCCCTGCGCCTTTTGTTTGGCTTTGTTTAAGGCCGGCAGGAGCATGCTGGCCAGGATAGCAATAATCGCTATAACCACTAACAGCTCAATGAGCGTAAACGCTACCAGCGGAGCCTCAGAGTGGCGGGCGGAGAATGCATCCGCCCCACTCCTCGCCCGGCCCTTACTGTTGGAATAATCGGAAGAACACCGTGCCATTTGCTGGATCGATTGGAATTGTGACTGCATTTCCAGCTACTCCCGGTACTGCCCCCCAGTTGCTGCTCAATCCAATCGTTATCGGGTT
>Ga0163163_10000252_pt1 | contig 54262 bp, 53 predicted proteins | sample S65metaG_FD_119766 | JGI IMG/M metagenome (GOLD analysis project Ga0163163, IMG submission 119766) | Switchgrass rhizosphere microbial communities from Kellogg Biological Station, Michigan, USA - S6-5 metaG | ecosystem: Host-associated > Plants > Roots > Rhizosphere > Soil | place: USA... | reverse complement strand
CACCATCAGGGCGATGTCGGTGCAATAGGGCGAGGAGCGCGAGAAGATCGGCGCGGTGGTGAAGCCGATCTGGTTGTTGATCACGAAATGCATGGTGCCGCCGGTGCGGAAGCCCTTGATGCCGGACATGGCAAAACATTCCGCCACCACGCCCTGGCCGGCGAAAGCGGCATCGCCATGGATCAGCACGGGCAGCACGCTGGTGCGGGCGTCCACGTCGTGAAGCTGCCACTGCTTGGCCCGCGATTTGCCCAACACCACCGGATTGACGATTTCCAGATGCGAGGGGTTGGGGGTCAGCGACAGATGCACCTTCTGGCCGTCGAACTCGCGGTCTGAAGAGGCGCCCAGGTGATATTTGACGTCGCCGGAGCCTTCCACGTCATCGGGATTGGCGCTGCCGCCCTGGAATTCGTGGAACAGCTGGCGATAGGGCTTGCCCATCACATTGACCAGCACATTGAGACGGCCGCGATGGGCCATGCCCAGCACGATCTCGCTGACGCCCAACTGGCCGCCGCGCTTGATGATCTGCTCCAGCGCCGGAATGGTGGCTTCCGCGCCATCCAGGCCGAAGCGCTTGGTGCCGACAAAGCGGTTGGAGGCGAATTTCTCGAACCCTTCCGCCTCGATCAGCTTGTTGAGGATGGCCTTCTTGCCTTCCGGCGTGAAATTGACGGCATCGCCTTCGATGCGGCGCTGCAGCCAGGTCTTCTGCTCCGCATCGTTGATGTGCATGAACTCATAGCCGATGCTGCCGCAATAGGTGCTGCGCAGCCTTTCCAGCAACTGGCGGGGCGTGGCGCGCTCAAAGCCCAGGATGCCGTCGACATAGATGGGAAGATCCAGCACCGGGCCTTCAAACTGGTAATTCTTGGGGTCCAGGGTTTGCTGCGGGGTTCGCGGCGTGATGCCCAACGGATCGAGATCGGCTTCGAAGTGCCCGATCATCCGATAGGCGCGGATCATCTGGACGGCATGGATGGAATGTTTGGCGGCGTCGGTGGTGTCGCCGGTTGCCGCGGGCGCGGCGATCGGCACAGCTTGCTTGGCGGGCTTGGCCCCCGAAGCCTTCGGCGAAGGGGGCTCCTGGCCGGTGAGCGCGGCGATCAGGTCGCCGCTGGCGATGTCTGGACGGGCGTCGCGTTTCCAGGCGGGACCGCGGCCCAACTGGGTGGGCGAAAGACCCTGGTCACCCAACTGCGCGAAATAGGATTGCCAGCTTTGGTCCACCGAACCCGGATCGGCCAGCCACTGGGCATACATCTGTTCGACAAAAGCGGCATTGGTGCCGTTGAGGAAAGAGGTCGCCTCGAAAATCTCATTCGAAGCGCGGTTTACGCGGTCTGAGGGGGATTGTTCTGTCATTTCAAACGCTTATGGGGAGGCTTGTTGGGCTCTCTCCCTTCCTGGGTGGCGCGTCGATTTCGGGGGTGGGTGGTAACGCCTTCTCGAGGCCGATTCAACGCCGAATGCCGTTAATATGGGCTCAATATGCCCACTTTGCACGGCAAAATCAGGGCAACGGACAGGCCTCAGACGCATGTCCGCGACGCCCGATATTTGGGGCTTTGAACCAAAGGTTCAAAGCGGCGCAACGCGGCGCGCGACAGCGCAGTGAGCCGCGCGAGCCCGGGCCTGCTTTTTAGGCAACACGTTGACAGTGTGATGACGGAAAAAGCTACTTCCCGTTCAGCAGGTCGACGAGAGTCGTGCCCAGCGCCGCCGGATTCGGCGAAACGCGGATGCCCGCGGCCTTCATCGCTTCGATCTTGGAGTCCGCGCCGCCCTTGCCGCCGGAGATGATGGCGCCGGCATGGCCCATGCGCCGGCCCGGCGGGGCGGTGACGCCGGCGATGAAGCCCACCATCGGTTTCTTCACCTTGGAATGCTTGATGAAATCGGCGGCGTCTTCCTCGGCGCTGCCGCCGATTTCGCCGATCATGATGATGGATTTGGTTTCCGGATCGGCCAGCAGCATCTCCAGCACGTCGATATGCTCGGTGCCTTTCACCGGATCGCCGCCGATGCCGACGCAGGTGGTTTGGCCCAGGCCCACCGCCGTGGTCTGCCACACCGCTTCATAGGTGAGGGTGCCGGAGCGCGAGACGATGCCCACGCTGCCGCGCTTGTGGATATGGCCCGGCATGATGCCGATCTTGCATTCGCCCGGCGTGATCACGCCGGGGCAGTTGGGGCCGATCAGGCGTGACTTGGAGCCGGACAGCGCACGCTTGACCTTGACCATGTCCAGCACCGGAATGCCTTCGGTGATGCAGACGATCAGCGGCACTTCCGCGTCGATCGCCTCAAGAATCGCGTCGGCCGCGAAGGGCGGCGGCACATAGATGGCGCTGGCATCGGCACCGACCTTTTCCTTGGCCTCGCGCACCGTGTCGAACACCGGCAGGCCCAGATGCACCGAACCGCCTTTGCCCGGCGTGGTGCCGCCCACCATCTTGGTGCCGTAGGCGATGGCTTGTTCGGAATGGAAGGTCCCCTGGTTGCCGGTGAAGCCCTGGCAGATCACCTTGGTGTTCTTGTCGACGAGGATGGACATGGGGTTCTCTCTATTGGCCTGTCGGCGTATCGGTTTGCGGGGGCGTGCCAGAGGGAAGGCGCAATCTGGTCGGCACGTAAAAGATAAGCGCGCTCACCTTAGCGTCACGCCTCATCGCTATTTCATTTAGGGCTCCGGATGCTGCAAGAGCCGGAAGGTCGGGGCTCTGCTGGGCGACGTGTACATGGACACCATTTTCTACGCGCCAAATATAGCCGGTAAGGCCAGTGGTAGAGTCGAACACGGAATCGACGCCGGCAAAATTCGCGACTGATTTCTCCAAATCGGCTTCGGCCGGAGGCAGTGAGACCAGAAGGCAGTAGTTCGCCGCGAAAACGCCCGAAGGCAGGCTGTTGTGCCCTACTAGCAAAAACTTGATCCGGTGCGAGATAGAGATCATGCGGCCTTGCGCACTCGCCAGCCGATAGTTGTTGCGGAGGGTCTGCAGCATGCCATCAGGGATCACTTTCCAGCCCATCTTGTTGACCGTCGCGAGGGCGCGTTCAAGATCGCCATTCGCGTCGACGCAGGTGCTGCGGAACACGTCGAACGTTTCCCCAGCGTGCGTCGGAACGGCGAGCGCGAACAACGCAAGGAAGATTGCTGACGCCAGACGCCGCATGTCAGCCCTTCACGGCCTTCACCACCTTCTCGGCGGCGTCGGCGAGATTGTCGGCGGAAGTAATGGCCAGGCCCGATTCCGCCAATATCTTTTTGCCCAATTCCACATTGGTGCCTTCCAGGCGGACCACCAGCGGCACCTTGAGCGAAATCTCCTTGGCAGCGGCGACGATGCCTTCGGCGATGATGTCGCATTTCATGATGCCGCCGAAGATGTTGACCAGGATGCCTTTCACATGGGGATCGCGGACAATGATCTTGAAGGCCGCGGTGACTTTTTCTTTCGACGCGCCGCCGCCCACATCCAGGAAGTTGGCGGGCTCGCTGCCGTACAGCTTGATGATGTCCATGGTCGCCATGGCAAGCCCTGCGCCGTTCACCATGCAGCCGATCTCGCCATCCAGCTTGATGTAGGAGAGGTCGAATTTACTGGCTTCCACTTCCGCCGGGTCTTCCTCGTCCAGGTCGCGCAATTCCTGGATGTCCTTGTGGCGGTAGAGCGAATTGTCGTCGAAGTTCAGCTTGGCATCCAGGCAGATGATGTTGCCGTCCTTGGTGACCACCAGCGGATTGATTTCCAGCAGGCTCATATCCTTGGCCAGGAACGCTTCGTACAGCGCCTTCACCACCTTGCCGACCTGCTTGGCCTGCTCGCCCTTCAGCCCCAGCGCGACCGCGATCTCGTTGCCGACATACGGCGAGTAACCGGCGGCTGGCTCAATCTGAAACGTATGAATCTTTTCCGGCGTCTTGTGCGCCACTTCCTCGATGTCCATGCCGCCCTCGGTGGAGACGATGAAGGCGATGCGGCTGGTGGCCCGGTCCACCAGCGCCGACAGATAAAGTTCGCGCTCGATGGCCGAGCCGTCTTCGATATAGAGACGCTTCACCACCCGGCCCTGAGGTCCGGTCTGGTGCGTGACCAGGGTCATGCCCAGCATGCGCTGAGCCTCTTTCTTCACGTCGTCGATGGATTTCACCACCTTGACGCCGCCGCCCTTGCCGCGGCCGCCGGCATGAATCTGGGCCTTAACCACCCAGACCGGACCGCCCAGCTCCTGGGCCGCTGCGACCGCCTCCTCCACCGTAAAGGCGGGCTTACCCTTGGGAACCGGAACGCCGAATCCGCGCAGCACCGATTTTGCCTGATATTCGTGGATATTCATGGAGTTAGCCCCAGACGGGATGGAAAGCGGGCGCACAATAGCAGGCGAAAAGGCTCGCGCAACCGCGGCAGATGGCCCTGTGAAACCCCTTTTTCGGACAGGGGCATGTGCCATTGCGGGACGCCAAGCCCGTAGGACCGCCAATTTCGCTGGCATGGCTTTCGCTCTGTTTGTTGCCGGTGGCCGCAAGACGTTCCGATACGGAGCAGGCGGCCCGGTCGAGCAGGGATTGTCGGGTCATGAAGCACAAGAATTCACATCTGCTGGTGGGCTATTGGAGCCGTCTGCGCAACGGCCGTACTGTTCCGGATCAGGGCGAGATCGATCCTCGTGCCATCAAGCGGCTGCTCTCCTATGTCTTCATCCTGGACTGCGAAAATCCCGCACGCCCGGTCTACCGCCTTGCCGGCACCTCGCTGTGCGAGCGTTTCGGTTTTGAACTCAAGGGCACCGGTTTCCTGGCACATTGGGAAGCCCAGTCCGGTCTGTCGCTGGCGCCGTTGCTGCGCCAGGCGTTGAAGGCTGGCCAGCCGCTCTGTCTTTCTTCGGTCGCCGCCACCGCGGACAATGGCATGGTGGAATTGGAGACCATCCTGGCGCCGATCGCCTCTGAAGGCGGCACGCCGACCCGCTTCTTAGGGATGGTGCAGATGCTGAGCGATCCGATGATGCTGTTCGGCCGCACCATCGCCTATCAGAGATTGACCGGCTCGCAGCTGGTCCAGGAAGACGAACCGCTTACGCCTTATGACCACACCCTGCCGCCGCCGCCTCCTCCGTCGGCAAGTCTGCGGTCTCACCCCAAGGCGCCCTATCTGCGCCTAGTGATTTCGTCATCGGACAGCCCAAGCCTGCTGAATTTCGGTTCGGGCGATCTCTTGGAGCAGATGTTCACGGTGTTCAGCCGCTGGCACGCCGCCAACAGCGACGACGAGACTCGCTTCATCTGAAAAGTGATGGTCGTTACCGGCCGCGCTTTTAGGGGCGCGGCGGCGTACTCACCGGCGGCACGTTGAGATCCGGCCGCTGCGAGGGAATATCCTTGGTGGGCGGATTGTCCACCGGATCGTTGCGCAGGATGTCGCGATCCAGCCGGGCCGCATTGCTCTTCTGCTGCAGATACGGAATCTCGTAAGCCTCGACCTTGCGGCGATAGGCTTCGAAGGTGGCTTCATCTTGCGGCGTGCGCTTGTCGCAACGCTCCGCAGGCAGGCCGGCCTGTTCCTGGCACCACAGGTCGAAATTCATTTCCTGGACGGGATAGTTGCCGTTGCGCTGCGCCAATGCCGGCGACATCAGCGCGGGTCCGGACACCAGGACCGCCATCGCCACTATAACAAGACGCCGCCTCATGGCTTGGACACTAGGCGTTTTACGGTGGAATAGACAGGACAAAAGAAAAGCCCCGCGCTCTTTAAAAGCGCGGGGCTCGTCACTAACGCGTCTTATTAATGACTAGACCATGATCCGGTCGGATCATGGTCTAGTTCTTGGTTTGTCGCGCAATCTTCCGGAAAATCGATTCTGATTTTCCGGATTGCGCTTTATGGTTGCAACGTAATCACGGTGCGGCGGTTCTTGGCTTCCTTCACACCGTCTCCGGTCTGGACCGCAAGATCGGTTTCACCCACGCCGCTGGCATGCAGCGCATTGCGGCGCGCGCCCATCTGCACCAGGGCCTCGACCACCACATTGGCGCGCCTGACCGAAAGCTTCTGGTTGTAATCGGACGACCCCGACGTGTCGGTGTGTCCCACGATGGTGATGTTGGCCTGGCCGCCGGAACGGGCGGTGGCGATCACATCATCCAGCACCTTGAGCTGCTCAGCCTTGAGCGTCCAGGAATCGAAGTCGAAATAGACCGTGAATTCGCTGGCCGCGGGTGCCTGGACAGGGGCCGGCGGAGGCGGCGGTGCCGGCGCGGGGGCCGGAACCGGAGCCGGCGCCGGACGAGAGGCCGTCTCCAGACGCGGCAGCGAGGAATCCAGCGCGGTCTTGCAAGCTTGGGCAGCGCCCGCGGCGGTCGGCACAGTGCCGTAAAGCACCCAGCAGTCATAATCGGCCTGGGCGCGGGCGGCCTGTTCGGGGAACTGGTCCTTGCCGGCGGCGATGGCCCGCGTCAGGCGGGCCCGGATTGCGGTCTGGGCGGGACCATTGGCGGCTTCCGGTTCCGGCTCGGTGCCGGTATTGGCCAGGTCCGCCTTGGTGGTGAAGGCCTTGGACAGCAGGTCGCTGGAGGTGTCGCTGCTGGAGAAGGGGTTCAGGGAGTCAAAAAAGGAGCTGTCGGCCGCCTCTGCGGGAAGCGCCGAGGCCTGGCCCGCCAGATCGCTGTAATCCTTGTTAAGGGCCTGGGTGAAGGGCGTGCCCGTCACCTCTTCCTCGTCGCTCGAACAGGCGGCCAGGCCCAGGGCCAGGACGCCGGCAGCGGCAAGCACGGTCAGGCGGCGGCCCTGGCCGCTCAAAGCTCCAAAAAAGCGCATGTAACATGTCCCCACTGGCGGCATTTGCTGACAGAGCCCCAGCCCTGCCGATGCCGTAAAAATTTACCCGTCTTTCCTATAGCGCGGTAAGCAAAGGGGAAAAAGCCCCTCCCTCAAATGACAGTCCAAAATGGCAGGCCCGCCTGCTGCAGCCGCGAAGGCGTAAAAAGGGCCGGTTTGGTTGATGTCCTCCGGTTTTGGTAACCTCCTGTTGATCCCGCGGGCGTAAAACGTACGAGGAATTAACAATCGGGGCAGCCCGTTACGGGCTTGGCTAAGGACCATGACAGACGCCGAAAAGGACGTCGAAAAGACCGGTGCCGAGCGCCGCCGTTTCCGCCGCGTCAAAGTCGATCTGCCCGGCCGCATGTTCATTCCCTCCGACAGCCGTGAGGCGCGTTGCACGATCAACGATCTGTCGCCCGGCGGTGCCGCGGTCTTGTGCGACATCGTTCCCGAGGCCGGTACGCCGGTGGTGCTCTACATCGACAATTTCGGACGCTTTGAAGGCAATGTGGTGCGCCGCGACGGCGAAGGCTTCGGCATCGCTTTTGTCTGCACGCCTTCCAAGCGCGAGCGCACCGCCGAACAACTGATTCTGTTTCTCAACAAATCGCTGGTGGACGACAATGTGCTGCGCCGCCATGAACGCACCAGCCAGAAGGGCTTCGCCAAGTTCACCCGCGCCGATGGCCAGATCGTCCATTGCGAAGTGACCGACATTTCCGTGGGCGGCGTCTCGCTCAAGACCGACGTCAAGCCGCCGATCGGTGAATTCGTGCTGATCGCCCAGATCGCCGGACGGATTGCGCGCCATCACGATCACGGCATCGGCATTGAATTCGTCGGTCAGGAAAAGACCAGCGCCGAGCCGGCGCATCACATCAATATCGTGCGCGACCGCTCGCTGGGCGGCTAGTGTCGTGGTTTCGAAGTTCGCACTATCACCGATATCAGCCTCGACGCGAACTTCGAAACCAAAACGACACTAGCAATCAATAAGTTGCTAGCGTCCTTCGATTCCGAAATTCGCCCAGAGCCCGATATCGAGATCACGCGAATTTTGGAATCGGGACGCTAACGGAACTCCGGTCCCACGGCCCACACCACCAGCGCCCGGCGGATGCCGGATTGGATGGGTGTCACCTGATGCAGGATATTGGCGGGAAAGGCGATCAGGGTGCCCCGCGTCCTGGGGGCGGTATCGATCTGATTGCCGCCGCGCGCCTGCAAATCGCAACCCTGATAGTCCGATCCTTCGCTGAGTTGCAGGCTCAAAGTGAGTTTGCGCGGCTCCTGCTGCGGATCGGTGGGATCGCGTCCGTAATCCTTGTGCCAGTCGAAATGCCCGCCTTCCGGACCGCCGTAAACCGCATATTGGAATCTCGCCAGCCCGGAGAGGTCGAAGCGGAAGAAGCGGTCGTTGAGCGCGAGAACGGCGTCTTCCATCCGCCGGTAGAGGCTTTCGGTGCGCGGCTCGCGCGGCATCCAGGCGACCTTGGTGGCACGGATATTCTCATAGCCGGCGCCGCCGCCTGACAGTTCGGCCTTCTCCAAGACCAGGCTGTCGCCAAGCCGAACCATGGCGTCCAGCTCACCTGCGCTGAACAAACCGTCCCAAATAACGAGCGCCCCGGACAGAGCCGGCGATCCCCCCAACTGATGCCCCCAGCTTTGTTTTTGTGTATTCGCTGCAAACGCTGCGACAGGTTACGACAAATTCTTCGCCTGCGGAAGTTACCGGTGCGTGCAGAAACGGCCGGACAAACTGTCAGCCCAGACTCTGAATCTGGCTGGAGGCGAGCATCAATTTTGCCACACTGAGTTCGCCGGTGGCTTCCAGGGTATTAAGGAAGCCAAGGGTGCGTTCCAATGTTTCGCCTTGTGCGGCGGCCCAGTCTTCCACACCCATGCCGTTCTTCAGCAGCTTGGCGGCGAGGCCGCGCTGGGACTGTGACAGGCCATCGATCAGCCGGCGCACCGCCAGCCGGTCCCAATGCTCGGGGGGAGAAAGTTTGGCGGCCAGAGCCCGCAAGCGATCCAGACCCAACTTGGCACCCACCGCGGCGTAGAGCGGTGCCACCTTGGCTGGGGGCAGGGCGGTGTCATGGGCCAGCAGCGCCACGTCCAACGCCGCCATCAGCGGCGTCAAAAGCACCATGTCGCGCGCCAGTTCTTCGGGCACGCCGGCCTTGCGCAATTCGTCGATGCGGGACTGATCTTCGGCCGTAAGGGTGTGGCTTTCCCGCAAGGCCTCCACGCCTGCCCGATATTGCGCCACAGTGTCGGCAATGGGCGCATCGGCTGGGCCATGGACCAGAAGCCAGCGCGTGGCGCGGCGGAAATGGTCGGCGATCTCGGCATAAAGCCCTGTCTGCACGCGGGCATCGACTTTCAAATCCAGCGCATCGATCCGGGTCTTGAGCGCGGAAAGGCCGAAGGCGCCGTCGGCCAGCACAAAGCCGCGGGCGACATCGGCGCTGGATAGTCCGGTGACTTCGCGCGAGCGCAGCACAAAGACCGGCCCGGCCAGATTGACGATGGCATTGGTCAGGACGGTGGAGACGATTTCCCGCTTCAAGCGGTGGCGGTCAGGCTCCTGGGGAAAGGCCGCCACGGCGGGAGGCGGAAAATATCCGGCCAGCAGCGACGCAAAAGCAGGATCGTCGGGCAGGGGGCTCGCCAGCACTTCGGCGTCCAGATCGAGCTTGGCATAGGCCAGGAGCACACACAGTTCGGGCCGCGCCAGTCCCTTGCCGTCATGGGCCAAGGTCTGAAGCTGGCCATCGCCGGGCAGGAATTCCACCGCGCGGTCCAGCTTGCCGCGGGATTCCAGGTCGCGGATCATCCGCCCATGGGCATCGAGATCGCGCACGCCACGCGATTGTGCCACCGACAGGGCCAGGGTCTGGTTGTAATTGTCGGCCAGAACATGGGCGGCCACGTCATCGGTCATCGAGGCAAGCAGGCTGTTGCGCTGGTCCAGGCTCAATTCGCCGCGCATCACCGGCCCGCCCAGAAGAATCTTCAGGTTCACTTCATGGTCGGAGGTATCGACCCCGGCACTGTTGTCCACCGCATCGGTGTCGATCCGCACACCCGCATGTGCCGCTTCGATGCGGCCCAACTGGGTCACGCCCAGATTGGCGCCTTCGCCTACCACCAGGGCGCGTATCTCGCTGCCGTTGATGCGGAGCGCATCATTGGCGCGGTCGCCTGCGTCCAGTTGGGATTGCGAGGAGGCCTTGATGTAGGTGCCGATGCCGCCGAACCACAGCAAGTCCACCTTGGCTTTGAGCAGGGCGTTGATCAGCGCTGCCGGCGAAAGGCTGTCAGCGCCGCTGCCGATCAGCGCCTTCACCTCCGGCGAAAGCGGAATTTCCTTCAGGGTGCGGGCATAGACCCCGCCGCCCTTGCCGATCAACGCCTTGTTGTAATCGTCCCAACTGGAGCGCGGCAGATTGAACAGCCGCTCGCGCTCGGCAAAGCTGCTGGCTGCGTCTGCATTGGGGTCCAGGAAAATGTGGCGGTGATCGAAAGCCGCCACCAGGCGGATATGCCGGGACAGCAGCATGCCATTGCCGAACACGTCGCCGGACATGTCGCCCACACCCACCGTGGTGAAATCGGTAGACTGGATGTCGGTGCCCAACTCGCGGAAATGGCGTTTCACCGCCTCCCAGGCACCGCGCGCGGTAATGCCCATTTTCTTATGGTCATAACCGACACTGCCGCCGCTGGCGAAAGCGTCGCCCAGCCAGAAGCCGCGCTCCAGCGCGATGCCGTTGGCAATGTCGGAGAAAGTGGCCGTGCCCTTGTCCGCCGCCACCACCAGATAGGGATCGTCGCCATCGGGCCTCAGTACGTCGGGCGGCGGCACCACCCGTCCGTCCCGGTCCAGATTGTCGGTGACATCCAGCAGCGCGTTGATGAAGGTCTTGTAGGCCGCGATCCCGGTTTCCATGAATTGCTCGCGGCTGGGATTTGCCGGCATCAGTTTTGGAAAGAAGCCGCCCTTGGCGCCCACCGGCACGATCACCGCATTCTTGACCTGCTGCGCCTTGACCAGGCCCAGAATCTCGGTGCGGAAATCCTCGCGCCGGTCGGACCAGCGGATGCCGCCGCGGGCGATGCGGCCGAAGCGCAGATGCACCCCTTCCAGCGCGGGGGCATAGACGAAGATTTCCCGCCACGGCCGCGGCGCCGGCAATTCGTCCAGCTTGGCGGAATCGAACTTCATCGCCATGGCCGGGCGCGTACTCCCATCGATCTCCTGGAAGAAGTTGGTGCGCAGCACCGCGTCGATCACATTCTTGAAGCGGCGGATGATGCGGTCATCGTCCAGGGACGGCACATCTTTCAAGGCCGCGGCGATACGTTTTTCGATCTCCGCCACGCGCGGCGCGGGATCGCCGGCCAGGCGCGGATCGTTCCTGGCATAGAACAGTTCCACCAGCATCGCCGCCAGGTCGGGATTGCGCACCAGCGCCTGCTGCATATAGGCCAGGCTGAAAGTCATGGCGGCCTGGCGCAGGAATTTTCCGATGGCCCTCAGGATCGTGATGTCGCGCCAGTCCAGCCGCGCGCCGATCACCAGCCGGTTGAAACCATCACTTTCCGCTTCGCCGCGCTGTACGGCATGGAAGGCGTCTTCCAGAGGCGCGCGCAATTCGTCCAGCCTGGCCGGAAGGCCGTCGGCGCGCTCCATGGAAAAATCCAGGATCACCGCTTCCTGCCGCCAGCCGCCATCGCGATTGAAGGAGACGGGGAAGGAATCTTCTCCGATCACCTTCAAGCCTAAATTCTCGAACACGGGCAGCGAAGCCGACAGCGGCAGCACGTCGCCCAGCACATAAAGCTTGAGCCTCACTGCCGAAGCGGCATCGCCGTCGCGGCGCCAGACATGGGCGCGCAGATTGAGCCCGTCCCCGGCGGAGGCGACCTCCTCCAGCAGGCCCAGGTCGCGGGCACCTTCATGGGCGGGGAAAAGGCCGCGATAGCCCGCGGAAAAGCGCGGGGCCAAAGCGGACAGCCTGGCCGGGCCCTGGCCGCGGCCATAAACGGCGCACATGGCATCGGCGAGATGATCTTCCCAGGTGGTGACCAGTGCCGAGATCTGGCGCTCCAACTCGCGCACATCGATCTTGGGCAGGGCGCCTTCATTACGCCCGACGATGAAATGCACCCGCGCCAGCGCGGTGTCATCCATCGCGGTCTCGACCGCCGAAGTGCGGCCGTTCAGAGCCTTGGCCAGCAAGGCATGGATGCCGGCGGTGGTTTTGGCATTGATCTGCTCGCGCGGCGCCAACAGCAGGGCTGAAACGAAACGGTCGAAGCGGTCGAAGCGCAGGAACAGTTTCAGCCGCGGCAGTCCGCCCATATGCAGGATGCCGGTGGCGATCCCGAAAAGTTCGTCGGCGGAAACCTGGAACAGCTCGTCGCGCGGGAAGGTGTCCAGGATATGGGTCAGAGCCTTGCCGTCATGGCTGGCGGGCGCAAGGCCTGCATGGGCCATCACCGCTTCAATCTTCCTGCGCAACAGCGGAATGGTGCGCGGCTGGGCGGAATAGGCGTTGGAGGTGAACAGGCCGACAAAGCGGCGTTCGCCGACGAAGGCGCCGCTCTGGTCGAAGGTCTTGACGCCGACATAGTCCATATTGGCGCGGCGATGCACCAGGCTCTTGGCCGCACTTTTGGTGACGATGATGGGATCAGGCGCATCGAGGAAGGCCCGCACCTCAGGGGTAAGGCCGCTGCGTTCGGCGCCGCGATGGATCACGCGGGTGCCTTCGTCGGACAGCACGCCCAATCCGCTGCCCTTGACCGGGTCCAGCACGCCATTGGCGCCGTCCTTGCTGAGCACATAGTCACGCGCGCCCAGGAAAGTGAAGTGATTGTCCGCCAGCCAATCCAGGAAGGCCAGATCTTCGGTGATGTCCGCCGCCTTGCCGCCGGAAAAAGGCGGATGCCGCGCCAGGTCTTCGCGCGCCGCGGCCAGCCGCGCCAGCATCGCTTTCCAGTCGCGCACGGCAAGCTGGCCTTGGATGAAAGTATCGCGCAGGGAGTCAACCAGCTTCTGGCGCTGTTCCCCGGCCAAAGCATCGCAGACCAGCGCGATCACGCTGGTGCGCACGCCGTTCACATCCAGGATGGGATGAAAGGCCGCGCGCACCCGCCCGCCGCCCGCCGCTGCCGCGGCTAGCGCGGAGTCGAACAGGAAAGGCCGGTCGTCATTGATGCTCAGCAACACCGTTTCATGACTGAAATCCAGGGCTGCGACATGGATGGCGCCTTTGGCCCTCTGCACAGCTTCACCGTGCAGCATCACCGCCAGGGCAGCCAGCTGGTCGGCGCGGGAGCGCAACACACCGTCCGGCACGGCGCTGGCATAGAGCGCATCGAAAAAATCGAACAGCGCATCGTCCTGCGGCAACAAGAGGCGTGCCTGGCTGATGCGGTCCGCAGCGCTCCTGGCCTCTTCGGTCTCGGCAGAACGGATGGCAGTCATCACGGTCATGGGAGCCTCGCGGGAAGGAAACACGGTGATTGGCCACCGCATTGCGCGGTGATTTGGCTAGTGTCGTGGTTTCGAAGTCGCCATGTCATTGATATCTGGCTCTTGCGAACTTCGAAACCAAAACGACACTAGGATTCAAAAGTTGCTAGTGTCCCCCGATTCCGAAATTCGCCCGGGGCCGATATAGATACCACGCGAATTTCGGAATCGTGACACTAGCGCATTATAACGACAGGGCGACAAATGCGCTGTCGTCTCGATGCAAGGCCGGTCTTGGTCTTCTACCGGCCGGATTGCGCACTGCAACATGAACAGGCCAGGGGAAATATGCCAGTGACAAAGGCTCAATGACGGCTCCGCGATGAAGCCGGGCAATGGTTGGGGGCCGGGGCACCGTCATGCAAGCGTGTTGGGACTGCGCCAGGATCGGTATCCGGACAGGTGAGGGCTGCTGAAGCCCCGAGCAGGATGCGATGTCGGGAAGGCGGCGTTTAGAGGACATGGCGAACGATGTATTAATGGGAACGGCAGATGATTCGTGCCGCTACGGACTGTCGGGGTTCGCATTGACGTCGCCCACGATCACCGTCTTCGACCTGGAATATACCGCCTGGGAATGCTCGATGGCGCGGCACTGGCTCGCGCCCGGCGAATTCAAGGAGGTGGTGCAGATCGGAGCGGTGAAGCTGGATGCCGACAGCCTGGCCGTACTGGATGAAATCGACCTTCTGGTGCGCCCGCGCATCAATCCGGTCCTGTCGCCCTATTTTGAAAAACTCACGGGCATCAGCAGCGAAAAGGTGGCGCGGCAGGGCGGGGATTTCGCCGCCGCCTATGCCCGGTTCCTGGATTTCGCGGGCGAAGGCCCCATCGCCGCCTTCGGCCGTGACGAGACCGTGTTGAAAGACAATATCCGCCTCTATGGCATGACCGGCGCCCGCCCCTTGCCGGTCTGCTACGACCTGCGCGGCTGGTTCGCGGTTCTGGGCGTGGACCCCAGGGGGTTGCATTCCTGGGAACTGGGACCGGCCGTGGGCGTGCCTTTCGTTGGGCAGATCCACAATGCCCTGGACGATGCCCGCGCCATAGCCGGGGCCATGGCGGTGATGGTATCGCGCGGCGCGCGGCTGAAGCCGGCGGCATAGCGGGCGATGCCGGAAGCCAATCGTCTCATCGCTCTGCTTGGTCTCAAGCCGCATCCGGAAGGCGGATATTTTCGCGAGACCTTTCGCGATGCCGCTGGCCCTGACGGACGCGCGCATTCCACGGCGATCTATTTCCTGCTCAAGGCGGGCGAGGTCTCGCGCTGGCACCGGGTCGATGCCGCCGAGGTCTGGCATTTCTATCGCGGCGCGCCGCTGGAACTGCGCATCGGCAAAGACATCTATGTGCTGGGGCCGAATGTGGACGAGGCGCAGGCGCCACAGATCGTAGTGCCGCCTCATGCCTGGCAATCGGCCAGGAGCCTGGGCGACTATACATTGGTCGGCTGCACGGTGGCGCCGGGTTTTGAGTTCGCCCGTTTCGAAATGGCGCCCGAAACCTTCGAACCGTGATCAGGAAAACCGAGGCAGTTTTTTGAGATGGCGGGGACGATGAAGAATTTTCTGGTCGCGATTGCGTTTTGTTGCTTCTGTCTTCCCGTTCGAGCCGATCCGGTGACGGACGATGTCCGCTGTTACATCGTCGCCTTGCAAATGATCTCCTCCCAGAATTCCAACACGCAGATGGCCGCGTTTATGGCCCATGGCTATTGGCTCGGTCGATTGGATGGAAGGGCCCCGGACATGGATATCGAAGCGCAGGTGATTGCCGAGATTCCGAACATGACAAAGCCCGAATTTTTCCAGGCGGAAGCGGCGCGATGCGGGCAGGTGATGATCGCGCGGGGGCAGGCCGAGACCAAGATGGGCGAAGACATGAAAAAGCGGGGTCTCAAGGCGATGCAGGAGGAAAATGCGCGTTAAGCGGGGCAGCCCGGTTCGCGCCGGTTTTGCACCGCACTGCCCCTAGACGGTGCGCACTTCGAGTTGGCGCCGGACGGATTTCAACCCTGAATGCACTACAGGATTTTGCGGCGCACACTCATAAAGTGTGGCGCATTGCGGGTTGACGGGGGTGGGCAGGGCTGCGCATCGTCCCCGCATCCGGGGCGTCAGGCGTGAGCCGAGCGCCCCATAAAACCGGGCGTTAGGCGTGAGCCGGACCGCCCCACTAAAGAAGTCCAGGGACGTTCCATGAAAAAGCAAGTTTTTGTGCTCAGCGCACTCGCGCTCGGTTTGATGACCGGCGCCGCTTTCAGCCAGGCCAGCCGCCTGGCAATCCAGAGCGAGCCTGCCCATGACGGGACGCCCGCCTGGCATTTGGGCCCGTCTTTTCCCGATCCCACCGGCTTCACGCTGGTGGATCCCGACGGCACCGTGCATGTGATCCCGCGTGAGGAGCGCAGCAAGTATATGGGCGCCTATGGTGGCTCCAGCGTGCCGGGCGGTGCCGGCGGCCCGCAATGCAGTCATTCGCTGGTCTGCGGCCGCAAGGGCGGTTTTGCGCGCAGCGCCCTGGCGCGGGTCGAATACGACCAGACCATGGGCTACAAATTCTCCTATCCCTATACGGTGCCCAAGGGCATCGGCGGCGTGCCTTCCGTGTCACTCGACTCCAAAGGCTATCTCTGGGTGTTCAAGCGCTCGCCGGCCGGCGTGGTGCAACTGATGAAGTTCGATCCCAACCACAAGCTGGTGCTGGAAGTGCCCGAAAGCGTGATCGGCCATCAGGCCAAGGCGCACGGCATGGCGGTGGACAAGGAAGACAATGTCTGGATCACCGACAATGGCCAGGCAACGGTGATGAAGCTCTCGCCCGAGGGCAAGCTCTTGATGACCATCGGGGTGAAGGACAAGCGCGGCGACTGGGTGGAGGAAAAGGGCCAGCGGCTGTTGTGGCAGCCGGTGATGGTGGCCTTCGCCTCCAATGGCGATGTCTACATCGCGCAGGGCCATGCCAATGAAAGCCCCAATGATGTGGACTCCGACGACCCCGCCAACAAGGAAGGCGTGGCGCGCATCCTGCACCTGACCAAGGACGGAAAATTCGTCGGCCAGTGGTTCGGCAACGAGGTGGGCCAGGGCAAGTTCGATTCCACCCATGGCCTGGCCGTCGATCCCAAAAACGGCGATGTGTGGATCGGTGACCGCGAGCAGTATCGCATTGTGGTCTATACGGCGGACGGCCGTTTCATCAAAACCTTGCAGATGCGGAACCTGGTCTGCGCCTTGCACTTCGACCATCAGGGCAATCCCTGGATGGCGTCGGGTCAGGACGGCCAGTTCCTCAAGCTCAACCACGACGGCAAGGTTCTTGGGGCGGTGGGCAACGGCATGGGTGTGAGCACCGGCCAGTTCACCGAAGCCAGCTACTGGGTGTTCGATCCCAAGGATAATCTGATCGCGGGTGACACTTCGGTTGGTCGTGTCACGGTGATGTCTAAATAAATAACCCCCTCCGGCCTCGACTATCACGCATCCGCTTCGCGGCTGCGCCCGTCGAGGCCACCTCCCCCTTGGGCGTGCTTGCGCACGCGAAGGGGGAGGCGGGGCATTTGCCTTAGCGGATGGTCGCCGCGCGGAATGCGCGGCTCGCGATCACAAAGTTATCCAGAAATCTTGAGCGTCGCACATCGCGGCGCGACCTTCAGCATGGACCAGCTTCCTTCCCCCTTCGTGCGAAGCACGGGAAGGGGGAAGGTGTCGCAGCAAAGTGTCGGCGAAACCGACCCGAGCTGAGAACGGATGGGGGTCATTAAAATTTACTACTTCGTCGCCATATCCCGCGGCGCGACCGCCATCAGCTTGCTCAACTCCTGCTGGATGGCGAGCGACGAAGCATGGCCCTCATGGCCTTCGCTGGGCACGAAGCTCACCAGCAGTGTCTGTCCCGCCAGCGCGATGGTGGGTTTGCCGCCCTCTGCCACCTTCACGCTGTTGACGCGCTTGGCCAGGACCGGCCTTGCTGCGGGATTGGATGCCAGAAAACGCTCGATACCCACTGCTGCATTGATCAATGCACCGAAAGCGCGTCCGCGGGTCTCCGGATCCGCCGCCAGCACCGCCGCATCGGGCGAGAATTTCAGACCGATATTTTGCACATAGGCCAGGTGGCTGGTTTCGTCGTTGAAGGCGGTCTGCAACTCCGCCGCCGATATCGCCAGCGGCTGGGAAAGCGGCGCGCTGCCCTGAAAGGTCGCGGGCACGCCTTGCGGCGCATCCCGGGTATAGAGCGTGAGTCCGCCCCACACCGAAACCCGCAAGGCCGTGGTGCCTGTATCATATTTGAGCACCTTGGCGCCCAGCGAACCGCGCTCCACCGTCAGCACGAAATTCTCGGGATGGCCGGCGAAGCGCAGCAGATATTTGTCTCCGCCATAGGTTTCCAGGGTGAAGGTGCCGTCGTCGCCGGCGCTGTAGGTGCCCGGCTGGACCGGACCCATGCGCTCCGACGCCAGCCGTGAGGCCATGCCCGGCGGCACGCCGGGGCCGGCATCTGGTTGCGCCCAAGCCGATGTCACCACCGGCAGCACCGCCAACAAGGCCAGCAATGTGAATAATGGTTTCAAGACGCGTCTCACGGCGGTGTTCAGGCCTTTTGCCGGCGCAGTCACCAACCCCCTCATTGGCAAGGAGAATGCCTTCCCAATGGGGCAAATTTAAGCCGTCGCCATGTTCGGCAAAACGGGATGGCAGGATTGTGACCATTTGGGAGGCATCACGTGCCCGGGTGAGACGGTTTCGCGCCTTCCTTTTGGGCCGGATTGTGACTAAACCCAGTTCGTTTCGATCTTAATGCCACCTTTAATGCCAATCTCATGGAAGGGACTCCCGTGACGCAGAGCCTGGACAGTTTCAAGTGCCGCAAGACGCTTACCGCCGGCAACAAGAGCTATGTCTATTTCAGCCTCACTGCGGCGGAGAAGAACGGTCTCAAGGGTGTCTCCCGGCTGCCCCATTCCATGCGGGTACTGCTGGAAAACCTGTTGCGCCACGAAGACGGGCAGACCGTCACCAAGGAAGATATCCAGGCAGTGGTGGCGTGGCTGGGCTCGCGCACTTCCGACCGCGAGATCGCTTTCCGCCCCGCGCGGGTGTTGATGCAGGACCTGACGGGCGTGCCCGCCGTAGTGGACCTGGCGGCGATGCGCGACGCCATGAAAAAACTGGGCGGCGATCCGGAAAAGATCAATCCGCTGGCGGAGGTGGACCTGGTGATCGATCACAGCGTGATGATCGACAATTTCGGCAAGAAGGATTCCTTCAAGAAGAACGTCACCATCGAGTATGAACGCAACAAGGAGCGTTACACCTTCCTGCGCTGGGGCCAGCAGGCTTTCGCCAACTTCCGCGTGGTGCCGCCGGGCACCGGCATCTGCCACCAGGTGAACCTGGAATATCTGGCCGAGACGGTGTGGACCCGCAAAGCCAAGGACGCCAAGTCCAAGAAGACCGTGGAAGTTGCCTTCCCCGACACGGTGGTGGGCACCGACAGCCATACCACCATGATCAACGGGCTTTCCGTGCTGGGCTGGGGCGTGGGCGGCATTGAGGCCGAAGCCGCCATGCTGGGCCAGCCTATCTCCATGCTGATCCCGGAGGTTGTAGGCTTCAAGCTCACCGGCAAGCTGCGCGAAGGCGTCACCGCCACCGACCTGGTGCTGACGGTGACCCAGATGCTGCGCAAGAAGGGTGTGGTGGGCAAATTCGTGGAATATTACGGCCCCGGCCTGGACGAACTGACCCTGGAAGACCGCGCCACCATCGCCAACATGGCGCCGGAATATGGCGCCACCTGCGGTTTCTTTCCCATCGATTCCGAAACCGTGCGTTTCCTCAAGAACACCGCGCGCAAGCCTGCGCGCGTGGCGCTGGTGGAGAAATATGCCAAGGCACAAGGCCTGTGGCGCACCGCCAAGTCGGAAGATCCGGTGTTCACCGACACCTTGAGCCTGGATATGACGACGGTGGAGCCCTGCATGGCCGGCCCGATGCGGCCGCAGGACCGGGTGACGCTGTCGGGCATCTCAGCCAACTTCGCCGAGCATCTGATCAAGACCTGGAAAAAGGAAGACAGCGCCAACAAGCGCGCCAAGCTGGAAGGCAGCGAGACGTCCATCGGACATGGCGATGTGGTGATCGCCGCCATCACGTCCTGCACCAACACCTCCAACCCCAATGTGATGATCGGGGCGGGGCTGGTGGCGCAGAAGGCGGTGAAGCGGGGCCTGAAGGTGCGCCCCTGGGTCAAGACTTCGCTGGCGCCGGGTTCGCAGGTCGTGACCGACTATCTTGCCAAGGCCGGACTGGACAAGGCGCTCGATAAGCTGGGCTTCACCTTGGCGGGTTACGGCTGCACCACCTGTATCGGCAATTCCGGGCCCTTGCCCGATCCGGTGGCCAAGGCGGTGACCGAGGCCGACCTGGTGGCGGCGGCGGTGATCTCGGGCAACCGCAATTTCGAGGGCCGCGTCCATCCCCAGGTGCGGGCCAATTACCTGGCCTCGCCGATGCTGGTGGTGGCCTACGCGCTGGCCGGTTCGGTGAATATGGATCTGACCAAGGAGCCGGTGGGCTATGACCGCAACAATGAGCCGGTCTATCTCAAGGATATCTGGCCCAGCCCCAAGGAAATCTCTGCCGCCATCGCCAAGGCAGTGAAACCGGCCAGCTTCAAGAAGCGCTACGGCAATGTGTTTGATGGCGACGCCAACTGGAAAAAGGTCAAGCTGGTCAAGGGCCAGACCTATCAGTGGGACCCGACATCGACCTATGTGAAGAACCCGCCCTTCTTCGAAGGCATGACGGTCAAGCCCAAACCGGTGGAAGACGTCACGGGCGCGCGGGTGCTGGCGGTGTTCGGCGATTCCATTACCACCGATCACATCTCGCCGGCCGGCAATATCAAGGCCACTGCGCCGGGCGGTCTTTATCTCTCCGAGCGGCAGGTGGCGCAGAAGGATTTCAATTCCTATGGCTCGCGCCGCGGCAATTTCGAGCTGATGGAGCGCGGCACCTTCGCCAATATCCGCATCCGCAACGAGATGATGGGCGGGGCGGAAGGCGGCAATACCGTCTATTACCGCGATCCCAATGCGCCCGGTGAGACCATGTCGATCTTCGATGCCGCCAGGCATTACCGGCAGGACGGCCATCCCGTGGTGGTGATCGGCGGCAAGGAATATGGTACCGGCTCCTCGCGCGACTGGGCGGCCAAAGGTCCGGCGCTGCAGGGCGTGCGCGCGGTGGTCACTGAAAGCTTCGAGCGCATCCACCGCTCCAATCTTATCGGCATGGGGGTGGCGCCTTTCTGTTTCGAGGCGGGTAAGACGCGCAAGGATTACGGCTTCACCGGCCGCGAGGTGGTGGACATTCCCGGTCTGTCGGGCGACCTCAAGCCGCGCCAGCGGATGGAAGCCAATGTGCAGCGCCCGGACGGCTCCAGCTTCAAGCTGCCGCTCTATCTGATGATCCTGACGGCGGACGAAGTGGCCTATTACCGCAATGGCGGGATTCTTCCCTACGTGTTGCGCAATTTGTTGGCCGCATAATTCTCAACAGCCATCCGGAGTATGGTGCTCCGGATGGCTGTTGATTCGCTCAATCTTCTCTCTGCCGGCGTGCTGTTTGCCGCCGGCGTTGCGGCCTGGATCCTGAGCGCGCCGCTGCGCGCCGGCGCGCGGCTTTATCTGCGCTTCGCTGCTGTTCTGTTCGCGGCCCTGGCGGTGTCGGTTCCGCTGGGCCTGTCTTCCGCCGTTATCGCGTTGCTTTTGCCCCTGGCGGCGGGGGCCTTGATGGTTGCGTCTTTCGTGCTTTTCGCCGCGCCATTGCCGCCGCTGGCTGCCAGCATCGCATTGACGGCAACCCTGGGCTGCGGTTTCGCCGCGATGCTGTCGGGCACTGTGATGCCGGCGTTGGCGGCGGTGCTGTTTGCGGGGCTTTGCATCATCACGGTGGCGCTGAATGCGGTTGCCGTCATCGCCGTCCTGTCGGGCACCGCTTTGCTGGCATCGGGCCTGGTGTTGCTGGAAAGGGGAGCGGCAGATGCCTTGTTGCTGTTTTCCGCCGCGGCCCTGATCGGACTGGCACGGCAATCCGGCGAAGCTCAGCTTCTGCGGTCCAGCACCAGCGCCTTGCGCGGGCAGTCGATGCTGCCATAGGCGGTCTGCAGGGACACGGCATGATCGCGCCTGTCGGGTATGGCCTGCCCGATCACCTGGGCAACAAAAGTCGGCAGCAATCTGGGACCGTCCCAAAATGGATCGAAGCGGGGCGTCTCGCCCTGGGACACCGTTTCCAACGCGACGGCGGTGATGGAACTATGATTGGCGGAGCGGGCGTCGCGTTGTTTACTATTTAGGGCGCTGGGCGGGCTGGTCTTTTCGCAGCGGCGCGGCACCACCGCCAAGGCCTTGGAGCCCTGGTTGCCGTTCGAATCGACGGGACGGTTAACGCGCATACCAACTTATAACGCATGGTTTGTGCCGCGTTGCGTGGAATAATCGGTTTGGGCTTTTTTAAGCCCGCAGCCGCCATAGTTGCCCCGAAAACAGGCCGGAAAACCGGCCGGGATTTGGTGGTCGTGTTGAACGCTGTATTGCAGAAGCGAGATGAGATCCTCCAGCTTGGAACGCTGGAAGATGACCTGCGCCTGCGCATGGCGGCGCAGGCGGCGAACACCGCCGCTTTCGACTGGAACATCGCCACCGGCCTGATCCGCTGGGACGGCGCAACCGACATCCTGCCGCTGCATCTGGACGCGGCCAACGCGCGCAGTTTCATGGACGGTATCCTGCCGGAGCGCCGCCGCGAGCTTCAGGCGGTGCTGGACTCCCGCAACATCGTCTCCGCTTCCTTTACAGCTGACATCGAGATCGCCAGCGCGCTGGGCGCCGTCACATTCTCGCTGACCGGCACCCGCATTGCCGATGAAAACGGACGCATCCAGCGCCTGGTCGGATTGATGCGCGATACAACCGAACGCAGCCGTGAAGTGCGCCGGCTGACTTATCTGGCGACCCGCGACGAGCTGACCGGGCATCTCAACCGCAATGCCTTGCGCGAGGAACTGGCCCAGGCGATCGAATCCGCCAAGGACGAAAACCGCAATTGCGCCTTCCTGGTCGCTTCGGTCGACCGGCTGGCCATGATCAATGACAGCTTCGGCTTCGATGCCGGCGACGAAGTGATCCTGGGCGTGGGCGAAAGGCTGTCGCGCTCCTTGCGCGGCACCGACGTGATCGGCCGCACCGCCGGCAACAAGTTCGGCGTGCTCCTCAAGACCTGCCGTGAGAACGAGATCGCCATCGTGGCGGCGCGGCTGCGCGCCGCGGTACGCGCCAACGGCGTGGAGACGCGTTCCGGTCTGGTGGCCGCGACTTGCTCGGTGGGGGCGGTGTGGCTGCCCCAGGCCGCCTCGACCAGCCAGGAAGCCATGCTGCGTGCGGAACAGGCGCTGGACAAGGCGCGCGCCAATGGCCGCGACGGTTTCGCCGCCTATGAACCCTCGCCGCAACGCGAGACCGCGCGTCTGCGCCAGATGCAGATCGCCGATGAGGTGGTGCTGGCGCTGAAGGAGAACCGCCTCAAGCTCGCTTATCAGCCCATCGTGGCGGCGCGTTCGCGCCAGGTTTCCCACTATGAGTGCCTGCTGCGCATGATAAAGCCCGATGGCAGTATCCTGACGGCCGGCCATTTCGTGCCGGCGGCCGAACAGATGGGCATCGTACATTTGGTGGACCGCTTCGCGCTGGAAGCGACTGTCGCTCAGCTCAGAGCGCACAAGAACCTGACCCTGGCGGTGAACGTCTCAGGTACCGCGGCGTCCGATCCTGCCTGGCTGCAGGATTTCGTGGCCTATGTCCGCTCGGAAAAGAGCGTCGCCCCGCGTCTGATCGTGGAGCTGACCGAGACCGCGGCGCTGCATCATTTCGAGGAGAATGCCCAGTTCGTCTCCCAGCTGCGTGAGCTGGGCGTGCGCGTGGCGATCGACGATTTCGGCGCGGGTTACACGTCTTTCCGCAACCTGCAGCTTTTGCACGTGGATACGGTCAAGATCGACGGGTCCTATGTGAAGGATCTCAGCCGGTCGCCGCAGAACCAGCTGTTCGTGCGCACGCTTGTGGGTTTGGCGAGAAGCTTCGACATCAAGACGGTGGCGGAGTGGGTGGGCTCGGACGACGATGCCGCCCTGCTGCAGGAGTTCGGCGTCGATTATTTCCAGGGCTTCCACTTCGGCGAGCCCGATATCAATCCCAAGTGGGATTGATATCGTTTTTTTGTTTTCCCCCATCCGTCGCGGCTCGGGTTTGCGAAGTCGCAAACACCTCGCTGTGACACCTTCCCCCTTCCCGTGCTTCGCACGAAGGGGGAAGGGATCTTTCGGATGCTGAACGTCGCTCGGCGGAATGCCTCGCTCGAGATTCCCGGATAATTTTGTTATGCGAGCCGCGTTCGGCCTGCGAAAGGTCCACCGGACCTTTCGCTGACGGCCTCACTCCGCGCGGCGACCATTCGCTAGGGCCAAGACCCGCCTTCCCCCTTCGCGTGCGTCAGCACGCCCAAAGGGGGAGGTGGCCGGTCCATAGCGACAGCGTGTGGACGGCGCCGGAGCGTAGCGACGGCGTGATAGTCGAGGGTGAGGTTGGCGGCCAAGCCAACCGAACGCCAAGCGCCAAAGGCGCGCAGGCCGGAACGGAGAGGGTTCAAAAATAAAAGGCCGCCCCGCGAATGGACGGGCTTGAGCTACTTATCCCACGTCGTGATCTTCGAATTGCCGTCGTCTTCGACGATGACCGTAAATCTGTGACGGGGCGCTTCGAAATCCACCAGCCAGCGGGTCTTGATTTTCTGGGTGTGTCCCAGCGCGAGCGTGCCGCAGCGGCCGGCACAATATTTGGTCAGGCGCTGTTGGGCGATGTCCTGGGCCTCGCGCGTGGTCATGGGCGCGACGCAGCCATAAAGTCCGGCAATTGCGATTAAAGTCAGGCCCCCCCGGAGGAGACCCCGGAGCGTGGCCGAATTTGCTGGATGATTTTTCAAACGGCCACGCGACAAAGAAAAAAAGTCACTTGCGCTGGCTCAACTCGGCCAACTGCCTGCGCATTGCTTCCATCTCTTCCTTGAGCTCGGCGATATCCTCGGTGGGCTTGGCCGGCGCTTTGGAAGGCGCCTCGCCGCCTTTGACGGCGGCGCCAAATGGCGTGAACATCGCCATCGCATTCTCGAACATCTGCAGGTTCTGGCGGGTGAGGTCCTCGACCATCTTGTTGCCGCCGCCCAAGGCCTCGGCGATGCGGTCGCGCATGGCGCCCTGGTTCTTGGTGAAGCCTTCCATGCTCATGTCCAGATAGCCGGGCACGAACGCCTGCAGGGAGTCGCCATAGAAACGGATCAGCTGGCGCAGGAACTTGATGGGCAGCAGCGACTGACCCTTGGCCTCTTCCTCGAAGATGATCTGGGTGAGCACGGAGCGGGTGATATCCTCGCCGGTGCGTGCGTCCTGCACCTCGAATTCGGTGCCCTCCTTCACCATGGCGGCAAGATGATCCAAGGTGACGTAGGAGGATGTCTGAGTATTGTAGAGTCGCCGGTTGGCGTATTTCTTGATGATGACCGGACCTTCGGCTTTGGATTTTTCTTCTGACACTTAAGTACCCCGGTTGCTGTATACAGCGCCTCCCCGAAGGCGCCGAAAGCGCCTGAGCGCTGCTCTTAGGACACCACCCCGCAGCGCGGGAGTCCAGCGTCATTTAGCAGCCGCAGCAGTCAGCAGGCCGTCAGATTTCTGTCAAGACACTGAAAATAAAAGGAATTTTTACTGCTGTTTACCAATGCGCGCGTTCGCGGCATTTTGCGCGCGGCAATAAGCAACTGTCCGTCAACGGAAGGTCCTCATGGAAGACGTCGTCATCGTTTCGGCCGCGCGCACCCCTGTCGGCGCCTTCAGCGGCGCCTTCGCCACGTTGCCGGCCCACAAGCTGGGCGAGGTCGCCATCAAGGCCGCGCTGGAACGCGCCAAGGTCGCGGGCGAAGAAATTTCCGAGGTGATCCTGGGTCAGGTGCTGACCGCCGCCCAGGGACAGAATCCGGCCCGCCAGGCGTCGATTGCCGCCGGCATCCCCATCGCCACGCCGGCCTGGGGCATCAACATGGTCTGCGGTTCCGGCCTTCGCACCGTGGCGCTGGCGGCCCAGGCGATCACGCAGGGTGACAGCCGCATCGTGGTGGCGGGCGGCCAGGAATCCATGAGCCTTTCCACCCATGCCGCTTACCTGCGCGCGGGCCAGAAAATGGGCGACATGCAGTTCATCGACACCATGATCCGCGACGGTCTGTGGGATGCCTTCAACGGCTATCACATGGGCACCACGGCGGAGAATGTCGCCAAGGAATGGCAGATCACCCGCGAGGAGCAGGACCGTTTTGCCGTGGCCTCGCAGAACAAGGCCGAAGCCGCCAAGAAAGCCGGCCGCTTCAAGGACGAGATTGTTGCCGTCACCGTGAAGGGCAGGAAGGGCGACACAGTGGTGGACACCGACGAATATATTCGCGACGGCGCCACTTATGAGACGGTCGCGGGCCTCAGGCCCGCTTTCGACAAGGCCGGCACCGTCACCGCCGGCAATGCCTCGGGCCTCAATGACGGCGCCGCCGCCCTGGTGGTGATGAGCGCCAAGGAGGCGGCCGCCCGTGGTCTTACCCCCCTGGCGCGCATCGCCAGTTGGGCGCAAGCCGGCGTCGATCCCAAGGTGATGGGCTCGGGTCCGATACCGGCGTCGCGCGCGGCGCTGCAGAAGGCCGGCTGGAAGGCTTCCGATCTGGATCTGGTGGAAGCCAACGAGGCTTTTGCCGCCCAGGCCTGCGCCGTCAACAAGGACATGGGCTGGGATCCGGCCAAGGTGAATGTCAATGGCGGCGCCATCGCCATCGGCCATCCCATTGGTGCGTCCGGTGCCCGTATCCTCACCACGCTCTTGTTCGAGATGGGCAAGCGCGATGCCAAGAAGGGCCTCGCAACCTTGTGCATCGGCGGGGGTATGGGAATAGCTCTGACGGTCGAGCGGTAGCCTCTAATTTGGGGTCGCACGGCGAGGCGTTCGCTCCGCTCACGTTCGCCGCTGCTCCCGGTGCATCGGCGGCGGCATGGGCATCGCCCTGACGGTCGAACGCCAGCTTTTAATTTGGTCGCGCCGGGTGGGGCGCGGAGCGCCCCCAATCGATAGCCCGTGCGCGTTTGCGCACGGGCGCTGTCGCTTCGCTACGCCGGGCGGTCGCTCCGGTGCACCGCAGCATCGTTCTTCGGTTGAAACGCCCGGAAAATGCGGCCTAATTGCTTTCCAACAGGACAGCAAAGGGTGAGAGCATGGCACGGGTGGCAGTGGTGACCGGCGGTACACGCGGTATCGGCGAAGCGATTTCGGTGGCGCTCAAGAATGCCGGCTACACGGTGGCGGCGAACTATGCCGGCAATGAGGAACGCGCCAAGGCCTTCAGTGAACGCACCGGCATCGCCTCCTACAAATGGGACGTCGCCTCGTTCGATGAATGCGTGGCGGGCGTGAAGAAGGTCGAGGCCGAACTGGGTCCGGTGGATGTGATCGTCAACAATGCCGGCATCACCCGCGACGCCACCATGAAGAAGATGAACCGCCAGGCCTGGGACGAGGTGATCGATACCAACCTGGGCGGCTGCTACAATATGTGCAAGGCGGCCTGGGACGGGATGCTGGGGCGCGGCTTCGGCCGCATCGTCAATATCGGCTCCATCAACGGCCAGGCGGGCCAGTACGGCCAGGTCAATTACGCCGCCGCCAAGTCCGGCATCCACGGCTTCACCAAGGCGCTGGGTCAGGAAGGCGCGGCCAAGGGCATCACCGTCAACGCCATCGCCCCGGGCTATATCGACACCGACATGGTGGCGGCGGTGCCGCCCGATGTGCTGGCCAAGATCGTGGCCCGCATTCCGGTAGGACGGCTGGGCAATGCCACCGAAATCGCGCGCGGTGTGGTGTTTTTGGTGGCCGATGAGGGCGGCTTCATCACCGGATCGACTCTGTCCATCAACGGCGGCCAGCATATGTATTGACATCGGCGCGGTCCTTTTGCGTCGTGGGTTCGTCGCGCGTGCTGTGAGCCGCGGCGCGCAAAGCGCGGAGCAGGTCCAGTGGACCTGCGAAAGCGGTGAACGCCGCGAGCTTGAGCGAGCGGCCGTGGCAGCACGCTCCGTGGAGATACTGCGCAGTGTTTGAGGTCTGGTGGAATTTTGTTGTGGCGGCGTTTTTTGCAGCGTCCTTTGCCTTCAACCTCTGGACTGGCAAAACACATTTATTTCCATTGGCGACATGTGACCGGGAGGAAGATTTTACCAATTTCTGGCTGGCGCAAGGGCTTTTGGCGGCTGGTGCTCTAATGGGCATCGCTTTTGGGATCGCAGCCGCCGTTTAGTTTGGCCAAGTCCTTTTCTTCGACAACAAGCGGGCGAGGCTGTAATAAAATCCCCATGATCTCTTCTCTCACCGCTGAGAAACTCGCCTGCGTGCGCGGCGACAAAAACCTGTTCGAGGGTTTGAGCTTTCGCGTCAAAGCGGGACAGGCGCTGGCGGTCGAAGGCGCCAATGGCGCCGGCAAGACCTCGCTGTTGCGGTTGGTCGCGGGCTTTCTTGCACCCGCGGCCGGACGCCTGGTGCTGAAGACCGCGGAGCGCGAAAGCGACGACGCAGAGGAGCGCGGAAAACAGATCGGCTGGCTGGGACATCAGGATGGTCTCAAGCCGCAATTGACCGTCTTCGAACAACTGAATTTCTTTGCCCATCTCTACGGCCAGCGCGCAGACCGCGCAGCGCTCGAACAGGTGGGGCTCGCCCGCCAGGCGGACTTGCCCTGCCGCTATCTCAGCGCCGGACAGCGGCGGCGGCTGGCGCTGGCACGGCTTCTGGCCAGCAGGCGTCCGCTCTGGCTGATGGATGAACCCTTTGCAGCCTTGGACAGCGCCGGCCAGGCCTTGGTGGGGCAGTTGATGGCCCGTCATTGCGGGGAGGGCGGCATCATCATCGCCGCCACCCATGACCCGCTGGGCCTGGCCAATGAAAGCCTGAAATTGTGAGCCCCTTTGCAACCCTGCTTTGGCGCGACATCAAACTGGCCGCCCGCAGCGGCGGTAGCGCCGCGCTGGCTTTGTCCTTTTTCGCCCTGGTTGCGACCCTGGTGCCGCTGGGCGTAGGCGCGGACCTGCGCCTGTTGGCGCGGGTGGCGGGGGGGATCCTCTGGGTGGCGGCGATCCTTGCCGCGCTGTTGTCCCTGGACCGGCTGTTCCAGGGCGATTTCGAGGATGGCAGCCTGGATCTGATCGCCCTGTCGCCTTTGCCGCTGGAACTGACATCGCTGGCCAAGATCGCTGCCCATTGGCTTTCCACCGGGCTGCCGCTGACCTTGCTGTCGCCGCTGTTGGCGCTGTTGTTCAACTTGGCCCCCGGCCCCACCCTGATCCTGTTTGTTTCCCTTCTGGTGGGAACACCTGCGGTCAGCGCCGTGGGAGCCATCGGCGCCAGCCTGACCTTGTCCCTCAAACGGGGCGGCTTGATCCTGCCTTTGATCATCCTGCCCCTGCTGTCGCCGGCTGTCATATTTGGCGCCGGGGCGGTTTCCCTGGGGCTGGATGGACTGCCTGCCGCAAATGCACTGGGACTTCTGGCCGCTTTTGCCTTTGCCGCGGTGCTGCTAAGTCCCTTCGCGGCGGCGGCTTCCGTCCGCCTGAATCTTGGTGGTTAGATGAATTGGCTGTTCCGCTACGCCAACCCGCACGAGTTCATGCGCCTCTCGGGCATGGTGCTGCCGTTCGCCGCCATCGGCGCCGCGCTTTGCGTACTGGCGGCGCTCTATCTGGGATTTTCCGCACCTTCCGATTATCAGCAGGGCCGCACCGTCCTGATCCTGTACATCCACGTCCCGGCCGCCATCATGGCGATGACGGTCTATGGCGCACTCGCGGTGTGCTCACTTTTGTCCTTGGTGTGGCGTCATCCGCTGTCCGACACGGCGGCACGCGCCGCCGCACCGCTGGGCGCGCTGTTCACCGCCCTGGGCCTGATCACCGGTTCGCTGTGGGGCAAGCCGATGTGGGGCACCTATTGGGTGTGGGATGCGCGACTGACCAGCTTCCTGCTGCTGCTCTTCCTCTATTTCGGTTACATGGCGCTGTGGAATGCCATCGAGGATGAGACACGCGCAGCGCGCGCCGCCGCCATCCTGGCGCTGGTCGGTGCGGTCAATATTCCCATCATCAAATTCTCGGTGAATTGGTGGAACACTCTGCACCAGGGAGAAAGCATTATGAGCGGTGAGGTAGCGCCCATCTTTCTAGCTCCGCTGCTTTTGATGATGGCCGGTTATGGACTGCTGTTCCTTACTCTATGGATGGTCCGCATACGGACCGCCATCCTGGAGCGGCGGGCACGCAACCTGATGCAGGCCGGTCCATGAATTTCGATATGAGCCCTTATGGCGCCTATATCTGGCCCGCCTATGCCATCTCGGCGCTGGCCCTGATCGGCACGACAGCATGGACGTTGGCTGCCTGGCGGCGGGCCAAGGCCAGGCTGGAAGCCCTGGAGAAGCCGGCGCGCGGCAAGCCATGAACCGTTGGATCTATCTCGCGCCCATCGCCGCCTTCGCACTGCTGGCTTTTTTCCTGTTCAGGAGCTTGTGGGGGCCACCGCCCAGCCTCGTGCCTTCCGCCCTGCTCAACAAGCCGGCGCCTCGCCTTGTCCTGCCTGCCCTGGATGCGCAGAGCGCGGCCTTCACGCCTGCCGATCTCGCCGCCGGCCATGTCAGCGTGGTCAATATCTTTGCCTCCTGGTGTGCGCCCTGCCGCACCGAAGCCGATCAGCTGGCGGAAGTGGCCAAGCTGCCCGGCGTGGCGCTGTATGGCATGACCCAGAAGGACAAGCCTGACGCCACCCGCGCTTTCCTGGACGAGGTCGGCAATCCCTTTGCCCGCATCGCCCGGGACGATGACGGCCGTGCCTCCATCGAATGGGGCGTCTATGGGGTGCCGGAAACCTATGTGGTGGACGGCAAGGGCATCATCCGCCTCAAATATGTGGGACCGCTGACCGATGATGTGCTCAAGGATCAGCTGGTGCCTGCCATCAAGGCAGCCCAGGCAAATCTTTAGGGCCACGCCCGGTCTTGGCGCGCGTCAACACTTTCCTAACCCTGTTTTGTCAGTTTGGTCTGTATGCAAGTCAGCGCCACCCTGATCGCCGCCCAACAGGCCGCCCGAGAAGCCCGGGCCCGGCTGCAGGTGCCGCAGGCCCAGGAAACCTCCAAGCCCAACTTTACGGCAGCGTTGGATAAAACGGCGGGAGCGGGCTTTTCGGCCTTGCCCCTGAAACAGGTGGCGGCTCCCCAGCAGGCCGCGCCTGCCGCCCAGCCGCAAGCGGGTGCGCGGTTGGGGATGCATATCGACATTACTGTTTAGAGAAGCCTTTTAGGGGGCTTGCTGCGGGCAGTTCTCCGGCCGCTCGCCAGGGCTCGCGGCGTTGGCTTAGTTTTTCTTGGCGAATGCAACGAGCCTGGAAAAGCTTGCCCCTCTTCGAGCGGCGAAGCCGCGAGGGAGGCGTAGCTCAAAACCGTCCCCCGGACCGTTTTGTCGGCCGCGCTGACGCGCAGCCGATCGCGTCTCACCCCCCCAACTTCCTTCTACGGACATTGCGGCGGGGCGGCTTGGGCGCGGCATCGCCATTCATCTGTTCGGCAGCCTGGGCGATCTGGGTCAGGGCTTTGACGAATTTCAGGCGTTCCGGCTGGGGCAGGGCCTCCAGCAGCGCACGTTCGGCGCGGTCGGCGGCATTGCGCGCACTGCGAAGGGCTTTGCGGCCCGAGGGGCTGATCGCCACCGCATTGGCGCGCGCATCTTCTTCAGTGCGCTCCCGCGACAGCAATCCCTTTTCCAGCATGCGGCGAACCATTTCCGCCAGGGTGGAGCGATCGATGCCGGTTATCTCCACCAGCGCGGTCTGGCTGACGCCGTCATTCTGCTCCAGCGCGCAGAGCAGGGTGAACTGTTGCTTGGTCAGCTCCTTGCCGCCGGCTTCACGTGCATACAGGTCGCCATAGAATTGCTGGCAACGGCGGATCAGGTGAGAGGGCGCTTCGGAAAGGTCAAAACCATTCCCCGGCCTGCGCTGCCCCTTCATCATCCAACGACCCCTTTGATGCTCTGTTCTTTGCCGCTCCCCGGCGGCGCCACTATCGATCATGCCCCGTAATCGGGTTGCAGGAAAGGCGTGTCCATCCGGAAGCCGAAGTTAAAACGGTTTTGCCTGCAGAAGTCCATGCGCAATTTTTATTTGTCTCACTTATTCAATGCGCGCGCGCTGTGATCCACGGGCCTCACCTGTTGAATGGCTGTGCCACTGCGCGCGGCCAAGGCACAACGCATGGTATGGACTGTGGTTTCATCGCACCATCGGCTCGCGAAGCTGCCAATGATTTTAAGAACATAGTCCGCACGATGCGGGCCGCGCATCAATCTTGCGTCGTCTTGCCGCCTGCATCATGGGCCTGATGCTTTATCACCAGCGGGGTCTGTGCCAGTGCAAACAGGAAGATCAAGGGAATGATCCCCCAGACCTTGAACGAAACCCAGGTGGCGGTGGAGGTGATGCGCCATACCGTTTCGTTGATTACCGCCAGTGCGAGAAAGAAGAAGCCCCAGCGCAAAGTTAACTTCCGCCAGCCAATTTCGTTAAGTTCGAAGGCCTGGGCGAAAACATATTTGATGAACAAATGGTTGAAGTGGAGCCCGACCAGCAGCACGGCGCTGAAGAAGCCGTAGAGCACGGTCGGCTTCATCTTGATGAAAACATCATTCTTCAAATAGAGCGTCAGCCCGCCGAAGATCACCACCAGCACCGCAGTGAACAGCGGCATCGGCGAAAGCTTTTTCTCCACGGCATAGCCGATCACCAATGCGACCAGAACCGCCGCCATGAAGGCTGCCGTGGCGCCGAAGATCCCCAGATACTTGAAAGCGGCAAAGAAGATCAGCAGCGGACCGAGGTCGAGCGCCAGCCGCCGGATTTGCGGATTCATGCTTCCGCTCCCACCAGCGCCCGGGCGAAATCGGTAGCGACAAAGGGCTGCAAATCGTCCTCGCCTTCTCCCACGCCGATATAATGCACCGGCAGGCCGAAGCGGCCCGCCAGGGCCACCAGAATGCCGCCTTTAGCGGTCCCGTCCAGCTTGGTCATCACCAGGCCGGTCAACGGCACGGACGCGGAAAAGGCCTCGACCTGGCTGATGGCATTCTGGCCCGTGGTGGCATCCAGCACCAGCAGCACGGCATGGGGCGCCGATGCATCCAGCTTCTTGATCACGCGGGCAATTTTTTCCAGCTCGGCCATAAGCCCGGCCTTGTTCTGCAGGCGGCCGGCTGTGTCGATCAGCAGCACGTCGCTGCCATTGGCCCTGGCTTTTTCCAGTGCCTCGAAGGCCAGCCCCGCAGCATCGCCGCCGGCGCGGGTGGCGACAAATTGAGCCTTGGAGCGATCGGCCCAGACCCGAAGCTGCTCAATGGCGGCGGCGCGGAAGGTATCGCCCGCCGCCAGGGTGACCTGCGCGCCTTCTTCGGCCAGCCGCTTGGCCATCTTGCCGATGGTGGTGGTCTTGCCGGTGCCGTTCACGCCCGCCACCAGGATGACAAAAGGCTTCTTGTCTTCCGCCATGGTCAAGGGTTTCTGGATGGGCTTGAGCAATGCCGCGATCTCATCGGCTAGCACGGCCTTGAGTTCGCGTCCCGATATTTCGGCGTCGTAACGGTTCTTCGCCACCGCCGCCGCCAGCTTGGCCGCCTGGCTCGCGCCCATGTCGGCGCGGATCAAGGCTTCTTCCAATTCCGCGATGGTGGCCGCATCCAGCTTCTTCTTGGTCAGAATCTCGCCCAGCCCGGTCTTGGCCAGTCCGGACTTGAGGCGATCGAAAAAGGTGGGTGGCGGCGGAGCTTCGCCGAAAGTCCTCATGCCGGAAGTCTCACGCCGGTTTTCAAGCTGGCACGCCTGTCAGATGTTCGCCGCGCTGTCCGGTTATCAGGACGGGCAGGAAAGTACCGTGCGGCACTTCGTCCCCGATCTCCACGGGCGTGAAGCAAGGGGTGCGCCCGATGCCGCCCCGTTCCGCCAGCACTGTATGGCGTGAGCCTCTCATGCCCGCCAGCCGCACGCCAAGCGCGGCTTCGCCTTTCTGCCGCAGCCGGGCGGCCCGCGCCTTGACGGTGGCGCGCGGCAGTTGCGGCATTTTGGCCGCAGGCGTCTGGGCCCGCGACGAATAGGGAAAGACATGCAGGCGGGAAAGGCCCGCATCATCCACCAGACTCAGCGTGTTCTCGAACATCGCCTCAGTTTCGGTGGGGAAACCGGCGATCAGGTCGGCGCTGAAGGCGGCCTCGGAGCGAACCGCGCGCACGTGATCGCAAAAGCCGATTATGTCGGCGCGGCTGTGGCGGCGCTTCATGCGCTTGAGGATCAGATCGTCGCCCGATTGGGCCGAAAGATGGAAATGCGGCATCAGCCGTTCCTCTTGCGCGATCATCCGCATCAGGACGGGATCGGCTTCGATGGCGTCCAGGGAGGAAAGGCGCAGCCGTTTCAACTCCGGCACCTGGTTCAGGAGTTTTTCCACCATTGTGCCCAGGGCAGGTGTGCCCGGCAGGTCCGCGCCGTAAGACGTCAAATCCACCCCGGTCAGCACGATCTCGGGAAAGCCCTTTTCCACCAGCCGCCGGGCTTCGCTTACCACCGCGCCCATGGCCACGCTGCGGCTGTTACCCCGGCCGTAAGGGATCACGCAAAAGGTGCAGCGATGGTCGCAGCCATTCTGCACCTGCAGGAAGGCCCGGGTCTTGCCGTCAAAGTGATCAACCATCTGCGGCGCGGTCTCGGCCACGCTCATGATGTCATTGACCCGGATTTTCTCGGTCTGGCCGATGCCGAAATCGGCATAGGCGCCGGACGTCAGCTTCTCGGCATTTCCGAACACCGCATCCACCTCGGGCATGTCGGCATAGCTCTGCGGTGCAATCTGCGCGGCGCAGCCGGTGACGATGATGCGGCGTTCCGGGTTTTCACGTTTGGATTTACGGATGGCCTGGCGCGACTGGCGCACGGCTTCCTGGGTGACGGCGCAGGTATTGACTACCAGGCAATCTCGCAACTGCGCCTCGACGGCGCGGTTCTTGATCGCCTCGCTTTCATAGGCATTGAGGCGGCAGCCAAAGGTGAGAACCTCGACGCTCATGGCCGGATCACAGTCTGTCCAGTTCCAGCCGCCCGCGGAACGGCATGGCGGTGGGACCGGTCATCAGCACATGATTGTCGTCACGCCATTCGATGGTGAGCGAACCTCCATCCAGCAACAGCTCCACCTTGCGCCCCGTCAGGCCGCGGCGGATGGCCGCCACCGCCGTGGCGCAGGCGCCGGTGCCGCAAGCCAGGGTCACGCCCACACCCCGTTCCCATACCCGCATGCGGATACGCTCCCGGTCCAGCACCTGGGCAAATTCAACATTGGTGCGGTTGGGAAAGAAGGGCAGGGTTTCGATCCTGGCTCCCAATTGGGCGACCGGCGCCTGCGCCGCATCGGGCACGAACAGCACGCAATGGGGGTTTCCCATCGAGACGGCGCTGGCCGGCACGCTGGTGCCGCCGACATCCAGAGGAAAATTGACGGTATCGACTTCGCTGGCCACAGGCACTTGCCGCCAGTCCAGCCGGGGCGGCCCCATGTCCACCATCACCAGGCCCTTGCCCGCATCGCTGCAGATAAGCATGCCGCCTTTGGTGGAGAGCTTGACCCGCGCCAATCCGCGCTCGTCCAGCAAAAGGCGCGCGACACAGCGTGTGGCATTGAAGCAGGATTCCGATTCCGATCCGTCGGCATTGTAGAACAGGACGGCGGCATCGGCTTCGGCGCCGCCGGGCCGGATCACTACGACCGTGTCGCACCCCACGCCGAAATGACGATCAGCGACGGCCTTGGCCTTCGCGGCATCCAGGTTGATGGCGATGTCGCGCGCGTCGAACACGACAAAATCGTTGCCCAGGCCGTGCATCTTCACAAAAGCGGTCATGGCGAGGTTATAGGGGGCGGGACCGGTGTTTGCCATTGCCTCCCCTGCCGAAAATTCCCATCCTGCCGTGTCATTTTCCGGACACCCCATGCGCGTGAACCTGTTTGCCCTGCTCATCGGTTCCGTTCTTGCCACAGGAGCCTTTGCCGTGACCGCTTCCTATGCCGCCGATGACGGTTATGCCTGGCTGGAAGACGTGCATGGCCAAAAACAACTCGACTGGGTCAAGGAACAAAATGGGAAGTCGCTCGCGCCACTCAAGGCCGACCCACGCTACCAGAAGAATTATGATTCCATCCTGGAAGTGCTGGACGCCACCGACCGCATCCCCATGGGCACGCTCCGCCACGGCTTTGTCTATAATTTCTGGCAGGACGCGGCCAATCCCAAAGGTTTATGGCGCCGCACAGCCATCGCTGACTATCAGAACGCCCGGCCGCACTGGGAGGTGCTGCTGGATGTGGACGCGCTGGCCAAGACGGAAAAAGAAAACTGGGTCTTCAAGGGCGCGGAATGCTCGCCGGGCGAGGTTCGCTGCCTGATCCAACTGTCGCGCGGTGGCGGCGACGCCGTCGTGATCCGCGAATATGACCTGAAGGCCAAGAGCCTGGCGTCCGACGGTTTCGCCATGCCGGAAGCCAAGACCGATGCCAGCTATCTGGATGACGATACGGTCCTGTTCGCCACTGCCAAGGATGGGGAAACCACTTCCGGCTATGCCCGTATCGTCAAGCAATGGCGGCGGGGTGAGCCGCTGGCGTCGGCAAAGACCCTCTATGAAGGCGAGACCAACGATGTGGGCGCGTCGCCTGCCACGTTCCATACCAGACAAGGCAATGCCGGACTCGTGATCCGCTGGGTGAGTGCTTTTGAAGCCGACTATTTCGCTTTGGAAAACGGCACGCTGAAGAAGTTGTCGCTGCCCCGTTCCGCCGACATGAAGGGCCTGTTTGACGGCGCCTGGATTGTGCTTCTGCGCCAGCCCTTGACCGCCAACGGCGTCAACCTGCCCAAGGGCGCGCTGGTGGCGTTCCGCGATATTGAGGCCGGCGGCCAAGCCGGCCGAACAGAGCCGCAGGTGATCTTTGCCCCCACTGCCCGCCAGAGCATAGAAAGCGTGGGCATCGGCCGCGACAGGATCTATGCCGCCATTACCAGCAACGTGATCGGGGCGGTGCATGTCTTCACCACCGACGGCAAGGTCTGGTCCCAGAAGATTCTGCCCCTGCCGGGACAGGGATCGGCCGATATCGTCTCCACCAATGATTTCGGGCCGGAAGTCCTGTTCAGCTTCCAGAATTATCTGACGCCCACCACACTCTATTTTGACGGCGGCAATGACCGCCCCGCCGCCATCAAGTCGCTGCCGGCGCGGTTTGATTCATCGAACCTTGTCACCGAGCAGTTTGAAGCCGCGTCCAAAGACGGCACCAAAATTCCCTATTTCGTGACGCGGCCCAAAAATCTGAATGGACCCGCGCCCACCATTCTCTATGGCTATGGCGGTTTCGAGGTTTCGCTGACGCCGTCCTATAGCGCCAATTTCGGGCGGCTATGGCTTTCCCATGGCGGCATCTATGTGGTGGCCAATATCCGCGGCGGCGGCGAGTTCGGCCCTGCCTGGCATGATGCGGCGCTCAAGACCAAGCGCCAGCACGCCTATGACGATTTCGAGGCGGTGGCGGCGGACCTGGCGCGGCGCGGCCTTACCACGCCCAAACAGTTGGGCATCATGGGCGGCTCCAATGGCGGACTGCTGGTTTCAACCGTGATGGTGCAGCGCCCGGAGCTGTTCGGCGCAGTGGTGTGCCAGGTGCCGCTGATCGACATGATCGCCTATAGCCATATCGGCGCCGGCGCGAGCTGGATCGCGGAGTATGGCGATCCGGCCAAGCCGGAGGAGCGCGACTATATCCTCACCTATTCGCCCTATCAGAATGTAAAACCTGGCGTGAGCTACCCTCCGGTATTCTTCGTCACTGCCACCAGCGACGACCGCGTCACGCCGGTGCATGCGCGCAAGATGGCGGCCAAGATGACGGCGCAGGGGCATCAGGTGCTGTTCTACGAAAACACCGATGGCGGCCATGCCGCTGCCGCCGATCACCGGCAGGCGGCCGAGATGTGGGGACTGTCCTTCGTCTATCTGGCGGAGAAGCTGGGCCTGCGGCAATAGCCCAAAGAAAAAGCCCGCCTTACGGCGGGCTTTTTTCCTTTAGCGTCCTTTGGCGACGCGCGGCTTGGGCGGTGCCGCCGGCGCGTCCTTGGGCTTGGAGGCCTTGTAGATCTTGGTCAGGGCCTCGCGGCTTTTGACGGCGGCGGCGGACATGTCGGGGACCTTGGGCATAGGGAACTTTCGGGGTGAGGAACTTCCGGGCGGCACCGTAAGGTGCCGCCGCCCTTCCGTAAACGGATGATTCCGCACCCCTGGGTTGCCCCGGCCTGCGCCCTCAGGCGATGGCCGCGCCCTGGATACCTAGCCGCACCAGATACACGGATTGAGAGGCGCACATCCACAACCAGTCGCGCTTGGGGCCGCAGAAGGTGACATTGGCGCAGGTTTCCGGCAGCCGGATACGGCCGATCAGCTTGCCCTCCGGGTTCCAGACCGTAACCCCCATATAGCCGATCCGTGAGGTCGATCCCGACCAGACATTACCCGCCACGTCCACCCGGTGGCCGTCAAAGCCACACTTCACCCCGTCCACCATGCCGTCGCTGAAGCGGCGCTGGTTGGCGATGCGGTCACCCTGCACGTCCGCCACGTCAATGTTGGCGCCCCAGACGAAATAGACCTTGCTGTGATCGGGTGAGAAGGCGATGCCGTTGGGCACCAGGCCTGGCTTGCCTTCCAGGATCACGCTGATCTTGCCGCTGGTATCCACGCGATAGATGGAGGGCGGGCGCACCTGCTTGCGCGAGCCGATCACACCCAGCATGCCATTGCCGATGCGGTTGCTGGCGACGCCTTTCGGATCCAGCGGTCCGCTGCCGTCATCGGGATGACCTTCCTGCAGGAAGGCCCCGTAATAGGGATCCGTGAACCAGACCGAGCCGTCCTTGTGCACGGCGATGTCGTTGGGCGAATTCAGGGGCTGGCCATTGTAATTGTCGGCCAGCACCGTCAGCGAGCCGTCATGCTCGAACCGCACGACGCGGCGCAGATAATGCTGTGCGGAAATCTGGCGGCCCTGATAGTCGAAGGTGTTGCCGTTGCCGTTGTAGGACGGGCGCCGGAATTCGGTGATTTCGCCGGTTTCCCAGATATAGCGATACTGGATGTCAGCGGCGACATCGCTGAACACGACATACTGGCCCATGTTCGACCAAGCCGGGCCTTCCGCCCATTGAAAGCCCGTCCGTACGCGTTTGATGAAGCTGTGGCCGACAAAGAGATCATTGGCGCTGCGATCCAGGATCAGGATGTCGGGATCGGGATAGACGCTGGGCGGGGCGCCCGGCCCGAAATCGCGGCCGGTTAGCACGTTGGGCTCAGGTCCGAATTGCGGCGCCTTGGTCTGCGCCATCGCCAGTCCCGGTACGGCGATGGCCGCGCCCGCGATCAGGCCGCGGCGCGTCAAATCGAATTTCATGAAATCCTCCCAGATCTTTTGTTCTGGGGGAAAATGGAGCCTGCCCGGAGCGCACTGTCAATGCATCAACCGGGTGCCGCGCCTTGAATGTTGACGCGCAGCATGTAAATCGACTGGGTCGCGGTCATGAACAGATGGTCGCGTTTGGGCCCGGCGAAACAGAGATTGGCGCAGCTTTCCGGCAGGCGGATGCGGCCGATCAACTGCCCTTGCGGATTCCACACCGTCACCCCGCCATAGCCCAGCGGCGCCGCCGAGCTGCACCAGATATTGCCGGCGCGGTCGGCACGCATACCGTCGGGACCGCAGCGTACGCCATCCACCATGCAATCGGTGAAGACGCGCAGGTTGGTGACTTTTGATCCGCCGATGTCGCCCACGGTGATGCCGCCGCCGCGGATGACATAGACCTTGCTGTAGTCGGGCGAGAAGCAGATGCCGTTGGGCGCCTTGCCCTGCTCGAAAGGCACCGCGATCTCGACCTTGCCGTTTGGGTCGATGCGATAGACGTTCATCGGCAATTGCTGATGCAGGCTGCCGGCTTTCTGGATGCCGACGCCAGTGTTGCCGATATGGGGATCGCGCACCCCGCCCGCATTCATCGGCCCGTCGCCCTCGTCGGGATGGCCTTCCGCGAGATTGCCGCCATATTGCGGATCGGTGAACCACACGCTGCCGTCCTTGTGGGGCGCCAGGTCATTGGGCGAATTGAGCGGCGTGCCGTTGTAATTGTCGGCCAGCACGCTCATCGCGCCGTCCACTTCCCAGCGCACCACGCGGCGGAAGAAATCCTGGGTGGAAAGCTGGCGGCCCTGGAAATCGAAGCTGTTGCCGTTGGTGGAGAAGGACGGCTTGCGGAACTGGGTAACCTCGCCGGTCTCCCAGATATAACGATAGAGTGTGTCGTTCTTGACGTCGCTGAAGATGGCGTACTGGCCCAGGCTCGACCAGGCCGGACCTTCCGCCAGATGCAGCCCGGTATGGATGCGCCGGATCACCTCCTGGCCGATCAAAAGGCCGCCGAAAGCGGGCTCCACCCGCAGGATGTCGGGATCGGGCGAGAAGGCGGGCGCGGCACCGGGCGAAAAATCGCGCGGCGGATCGGTGATCACCGAACGCGGCGTTCCCAATGCCGCTTTGACATCGGCAGCATGTGCGAGCGCGGGCACGGATACAGCTGCGCCCGCCAACATCAGGCGGCGATTGAGATCGGTCACGGATAGTCTCCCTGTTTTCTTGTTTTGCAGCCGAGCATCGAAGCAGCTACGCGACCTGTCAATCGCGGCCAGCGGTGTCGCGACCCATCGTGTGGATGGGGGAGAAGCAACCGACGATGAGGCGCTTGGCATCGAACGGAATTTCTCCGACAGGCTCCATGCGCGGGTCCTGGTGCATTTTTTCTTCCGCTTCCTCCAACGCCTGTTTGCTGGGCCAAATCTGCCAGCTGAAGACGATCTTCTCGCCGTCTTTGGCATCCACGGCGCGGCGGAAATCGGTGTATTTGCCGGTGGGGACCTTGTCTTCCCAGGCTTCGACGATTTCCAGGCAGCCATAGTCCTTGAAGAAGGCCGCGCTGTTCTCCGCCCATTGGCGATAGGCATCCATCTTTTCGGCAGGAACGGGGATGACGAAACCGGCGATGTACATGTTCGGGCTCCCAGGGAACGTGTGATGTTGCGCCGGGGGAAGGGGGTTCCGTCAAACCACCCGCAAAATTTGACTTTCCGGCGCTTTGGAGCCTAAAACCCCGCGACTTTCCGGAAAGCCGCTACGACTTTCCGGTCCCCCGCCCGGCGCGGGGGATCGCCCCCAGGCAGCGCAGGTGCGCCCCCTGGGGCGAAGCCCGTTGGAATAACCGGCGTAACCGCTTGGAGTTGTTGGATTGTTTGAGTCCTTACAGTCTCGTCTGACCGGTGTCTTCGACCGCCTGCGCGGCCGGGGCGCCCTGACCGAGGCCGATGTCGATGCCGCCCTGGGCGAGGTCCGCACCGCCCTGATCGAGGCCGACGTCGCCCTGCCGGTGGTGACGGACTTCATCGCCAAGGTGCGCCCCCGCGCCATTGGCGAAAACGTGATCCGCTCGGTCACGCCCGGCCAGCAGGTGATCAAGATCGTCCATGACGTCCTGGTCGAGACCCTGGGCCAGGAAAATGCAGCGCTGTCGATCGGCTCGCCGCCCGCGCCCATTCTGATGGTGGGCCTGCAGGGTTCGGGCAAGACCACCACCAGCGCCAAGCTCGGCCTGCTGCTGCAGACCAAGGACAAGAAGCGCGTGCTGATGGCGTCGCTGGACACCACCCGTCCCGCCGCCATGGAACAGTTGCGGGTGCTGGGTGAGCAGGCGGGCATCGCCACGCTTCCCATTGTCGCCGGCCAGGGCCCGCTGGACATCGCCAAGCGTGCCATCGCCTCCGCCAAGGTCGGCGGCTATGACGTGGTGATCCTGGACACCGCCGGCCGCCAGCACATCGACGAACAGCTGATGGCCGAAGTCGCCAACGTCAAGGCGCTGGTCAATCCGCATGAGACGCTGTTGGTCGCGGATGCGCTGACCGGCCAGGACGCGGTCAATATCGCCAAGTCCTTCAACGACCGCGTCGCGGTCACCGGCATCATCCTCACGCGCGTCGATGGCGACGGCCGCGGCGGTGCGGCGCTTTCCATGCGCAGCGTCACCGGCGCTCCCATCAAGTTCCTGGGTGCCGGCGAAAAGCTGGACGCGCTGGAGCCTTTCCATCCTGCGCGCGTGGCTTCGCGCATCCTCGACATGGGCGATGTGGTGTCCCTGGTCGAAAAGGCGTCGGAGACGCTGGACAAGGAAGAGGCGGAGAAGATCGCCGCCAAGATGAAGAGAGGTCAGTTCGACATGAACGACCTGAAGTCCCAGTTGAACCAGATGAAGAAGCTGGGCGGCATGAAAGGCGTGCTGGGCATGCTGCCTGGTGTGGGCAAGATCAAGGGCCAGCTCGAAGCCGCCGGCCTGGACGACAAGATCCTCACCCGCCAGGAAGCCATCATCCAGTCCATGACCAAACAAGAGCGGGCCGAACCCGACCTGATCAATGGCTCGCGCAGGAAGCGCATCGCCGCCGGCGCCGGCGTGGAAGTGTCGGAAGTCAACAAGCTGCTCAAGATGCACCGCCAGATGGCGGACATGATGAAGATGGTAGGCAAAGGCAAGATGCCGATGATGCCGCCCGGCATGGGCGGTGGCGGCTTCCCCGGTGGAATGCCGCCCGGAATGTTTCCGGGACGGCGGTAGCAACAGATAATTTAATCTTTTAACTGCAAGGAAAGAACAACATGGCTCTTCGTATTCGTCTCGCCCGCGGCGGCACCAAGAAACGCCCGCACTACAACATCGTCATCGCCGACAGCCGCAATCCCCGCGACGGCCGCTTCATCCAGAAGATCGGCTTCTACAATCCGCTGTTGCCGTCGGATCACGCCGACCGCATCAAGCTGGACCTGGAAGTCGCCAAGGCCTGGATCGCCAAGGGCGCGGTGGCGTCCGACCGCGTGCACAAGATGCTGGCCAATGCCGGTGTGGTGAAGGCGCGCGTGCATAACAATCCGCAAAAGGCCCAGCCCAAGAAGAAGGCGCAGGAACGCGCAGCTGCGGCTGCCGCCGCTGCGGCGGCGCCGGCGGAAGCCTGACCGCCCGCGGCATGAGCAAGGATGTGCTCCTGGCGGCCGTGATCGGCGCGCAGGGCCTGAAAGGCGAAGTGAAGGCCAAGCTCTTCACCGCCATGCCCGATGCTCTGCCGCGCTATGGCATGCTGCATACCGCCGACGGACGCAAACTGAAGATCACCGCCTTCCGCCCCGGCAAAGAGGGCGAGGCGGTGATTGCGTTTGAGGGTATCGCGGACCGCAACGCGGCCGATGCGCTGAAGGGCGCGCAACTATTTGTCGATCGCGCGGCGCTCCCCCAAACCGGGGAAGACGAATTCTATCATGCCGACCTGATCGGGCTGGAAGCGCGCGACAGCGAGGGTCGGGTGTTGGGCAAGGTGGCGGCGTTGCACAATTTCGGCGCCAGCGATGTGATCGAACTGATGCGCGCCGACGGCGACAGCGTGCATCTGGCCTTCACCAGGGAAACGGTGCCGGTGCTCAATATCGCCGAGGGATTCATTGTCGTCGCGGTACCGGAAGACGATGAGGATAACGATCATGTGGAGTAGCTTGACCCTCCCCTTGAGGGAGGGTCGAAAAATGCGAAGCATTTTTCGGGGAGGGGTCATGCTGCAACAGTTACGCCAATACCCCTCCCCGAAATTTGCCTCGCTGCGCTCTGCAAATTTCGACCCTCCCTCAAGGGGAGGGTTGTTGTGAACGCTTGGTCCGCCACGGTCCTTACACTCTTTCCGGAAATGTTCCCGGGCCCGCTGGGCATCTCGCTGCTGGGCAAGGCGCTGGCGAACGGGTGCTGGTCTTTGGATGTGCGCGACATCCGCGAACACGGATTAGGCAAGCACCGCACCGTCGACGACACCCCGGCCGGTGGCGGCCCCGGCATGGTGATGCGCGCCGATGTGGCGGCCGCCGCCATCGATGCGGTGGACGGTCAGGAGAGGCCGATGATCTATCTCTCGCCGCGTGGTGTGCCGCTGACCCAGGCCCGGGTGCGGGCGCTGGCGGCGGGTCCCGGCGCCGTCCTGCTCTGCGGGCGCTTCGAAGGCCTGGACCAGCGCGTCCTCGAAGCCCGTCAGATAGAGGAAATATCACTGGGTGATTTCGTTCTGGCTGGGGGCGAGATCGCGGCCATGGCTTTGATCGAGGCCTGTGTCCGGCTGATCCCCGGCGTCCTGGGCGACCAGGCTTCGACGGAGGAGGAAAGCTTCGCCGCCGGGCTGCTGGAATATCCCCATTATACCCGCCCCCAACTGTTCGAAGGCCGGTCGATCCCGGATGTTCTAACATCCGGGAATCATTCGGAAATATCGAAATTCCGCCGCCAGCAGGCCGAAAACCTGACCAGGGAGCGCCTCCCCGACCTCTGGGGCCTTTATCAGCAGGGGCATCAAAAGGGTCCCAAAGGTCCCTGAAGCCCCTTTGAAAAGCGGCCCCGCTGGGCTATACGCCCCGGCTCTATTCGCCTTTTCCCGCACGGAGACCTTGAGAAATGAACCTTTTGCAGCAGCTCGAAGCCGAGCAGATGGGCGCGTTGCGGGCCAAGGCGCTGCCGGATTTCCGTCCCGGCGACACCCTCAAGGTCAACGTCAAGGTGGTGGACGTCACCTATGACGAAAAGGCCAAGCAGAACAAAACCCGCGAACGCATCCAGGCCTTCGAAGGCGTGTGCATCGCCCGTCAGGGCAGCGGCCTCAATGAGGCCTTCACGGTGCGCAAGCTTTCCTATGGCGAAGGCGTGGAACGCGTCTTCCCGATCTATTCCCCGCTGGTCGACTCGGTGGTCGTGGTGCGCAAGGGCAAGGTGCGCCGCGCCAAGCTCTATTACCTGCGCGGACGTACCGGCAAGTCGGCGCGCATCAGCGAGCGCACCGACAGCGCGGCCGATCAGGGTCCGGAAGCCGCTTAAAAGCCGCTTGAACGCATGCAAATCGGGCCGCGCGGGACAAAGTCCCGGCGGCCCGATTGCTTTTTGGTGCAGAAAAAGCCTGATTTTGCGGGCTTTTTTGCATGGGTGTGGAAAAAGCCCCTATTTATTGCGTTTTTTGACGACCTCCCCCTTTATCTTGCGAGAAATGCCGTAAAATCGGGCTCATCGTTGATTCGTTGAAAGAGGGACAATCCCATGGCAACTGCCGCGAAAGCAAAAGTCGATACCGTCTCCACCCGTCAGCTCGCCGGCCAGTTGGCCGAGAAGCACGAGCTCTCCCAGAAGAGCGCGAATGCAATCCTGGAAGACACGATTGGCCTGATCACCAAGCATCTGAAAAAGGGCGCCCGCATCCGTCTCAACGGTCTGGGCATCCTGGTGGTGCGCAAGCGCGGTCCGCGTATGGGCCGCAATCCCGCCACCGGCGAAGCGATCAAGATCAAGGCGTCCAAGAAGGTTGCGTTCCGCGCCTCCAAGGAACTGAAGGAAGCGATCTAAGCTTCTTTCTCCTGCAAGAGAAGAAAGGCCGGGCATTTGATGTCCGGCCTTTTTTTGTTGGCCGGACATCAATTCTTTTCATGGTCGCTCCAGCTGGCGCCTACGCTCCTGGGGTCCGGCCTTTTCTTTTTAACGGTGGTCGCGGAATAGTTGATCAAATAATAGGCGGAAAGAATTCCATTCACCTGCGTTGTCCAAAACAATGCCGGTATGGAAGATTTTATTGCCTTGGGCGCCCGCCTGGCTTGTGGCGGTTTGCCTGTTCGCTGCGATCCTGGCGGCCGGGCTTGTTCTGCAGAGCCTGGTGACGCGATTCATGACGGAGCGGCCGGCCGCCTGGCGCCCCTTCCTGCGCCATGCCTGGATGCGCACCCGTCATTTGGGCCGGTTCATGCTGGTGCTGTTTGCGGCCGGCGTCGCGGTGCAGACTCTGGCTCTTTCAGGCGAGGGCCTGGATACCGCCCGCAAAATATTTCTCTGTCTCCTCATCATACAAACAGGCTGGATCGCCATGGTGGTCGCCAATCTGGCGATGGACCGCTATGCCCAGAATTTGAATCTCCAGGCCAGCGACAATCTCCTGGCACGCAAAGCCGCCACCCAGATGCGCATTTTCCGGCATGCCGCCAATGTCGTGCTGACAGCGCTCACTGCCGCTTTCGCCCTGATGAGTTTCGATGCGGTGCGCCAGTTCGGTGTCTCGCTGTTCGCCAGTGCCGGCATCGCCGGCATTGTGGCGGGCCTGGCGGCGCGTCCGATGCTGGAAAACCTGATCGCCGGCGTGCAACTGGCCTTGACTCAACCGCTCAGGCTGCAGGACGCGGTGGTGATCAACAATGAATGGGGCTGGGTGGAGGAGATCAATTCCACCTATATCGTGGTGCGGCTGTGGGACTGGCGCCGCCAGATCGTGCCGCTGTCCTATCTGTTCCAGAATCCCTTTTTCAATTGGACGCGATCGTCTTCGTCCATCATCGGCACGGTGCTGGTCTATGCCGACTATACCTTGCCGATGGAGCCGGTGCGGGCGCGCGCCACCGAGATCGTCGAGGCTTCACCCCTGTGGGACGGCCAAGTGGTCAGTGTCCAGGTCTCGGATGCGCGCGAACAGGCGATGGAAGTGCGGGTCCTGGCCAGCGCATCGGATTCCAGCCGTGCCTGGGACCTGCGCTGCGAGATACGTGAAAAGCTGATCGCCTTCATACGCGACACCTTTCCCGAAAGCCTGCCGCGGGTCCGCCGCGAGGATTTTCGCCTTGCGGAACAGAGTTCTGAGGCACGGCAGCGCTCCCATTAAGGGTGCCTTTTTGCCGCCTTGCCGCCCCGCCGCTTTGCGGGTAGGGAAGGGCGCTTTTTCAAAGGAAAACCCCCATGGCGCGCAAGAAAATCGCTCTTATCGGCGGCGGACAGATCGGCGGCACCTTGGCCCATCTGGTGGCCCTGAAAGAACTGGGCGACGTGGTGATCTTCGACATCATGGAAGGCCTGCCCCAGGGCAAGGCTCTGGACTTGAGCCAGTCCGGTCCGGTGGACGGCTTCAATGCCAAGATCGGCGGTACCAACAGCTATGCCGACATCAAGGGCGCCGATGTGGTGATCGTCACTGCCGGCGTGCCGCGCAAGCCGGGGATGAGCCGCGACGATCTGTTGGGCATCAACCTCAAGGTGATGGCGGCGGTGGGCGAGGGCATCAAGGCCAATTGTCCCAATGCCTTTGTGATCTGCATCACCAATCCGCTGGATGCCATGGTGTGGGCGCTGCAGAAATTCTCCGGCGTGCCGCATGAAAAGATCGTGGGCATGGCCGGCGTGCTGGACAGCGCGCGGTTCCGCCATTTCCTGGCCGACGAACTGGGCGTTTCGGTCGAAGACGTTTCCGCTTTCGTGCTGGGCGGCCATGGCGACACCATGGTGCCGATGCCGCGCTTCTCCACCGTCGCCGGTATTTCCCTGCCCGAACTGGTCAAGATGGGTTGGATCAAGCAGGACCGGCTGGATCAGATCGTGGATCGCACCCGCAATGGCGGTGCGGAGATCGTGGGCCTGCTCAAGACCGGGTCCGCCTATTATGCGCCTGCCACCAGCGCCATCGCCATGGCGGAAAGCTATCTCAAGGACCAGAAGCGGGTGCTGCCCTGCGCCGTGCATGTGAATGGCGCTTACGGCATCACGGATCTCTATGTCGGCCTGCCGGTGGTGATCGGCGAAAAGGGCGTGGAGCGGGTGGTGGAACTGGACTTGACGGCCGAAGAAAAAGCCGGCCTTTCCAAGTCCGCCGACGCCGTGAAGGGCCTGATCGACGCCTGCAGGAAGCTGGAGCCCAAGCTGGGCTGATCGGGTTTCAGTTCAATCCGGCGGCTTCAGTTCAATCCATAAGACACCAGGAACCCGATGCCGTAATCGGGGCTGCCGGAACTCAGGCCTGTCGTGACATAGCCGGTCAAGGTCATGCGGTCGTTACGGATCCAGCTGAGCGAGCCCATCAGTTCGTGTGCGCCTGTGACCTGCGGCGCATCGGGGCTGTCATAGTCGTACGACGCCACCACCACCAGATTCTGGTTCAGCACATAGCTGGTGCCGATGGAGACCGAGCTGGTGTCATAGAAGGTGAAGCCGGCGGGCTGACCGCGGTTCAAGTAGCCAACAGTCACGAAAGGCGTCCAGTCACCGAAGCTGCGGGAGACGTCCACGCTCATGCCGAAATCCGCCTCACCGGTGTTGAGCCGGCGCCGCGCCGGCGCCGTGGGCAGCTTGGTGATGCCGGTGATCCGGATCTGGAAGTCGGCCAATGCTGCCGGCGGGATGGTGTAGGAGGCGCTGAGATTGAGATCGCCCCAGCCGGTACGCACATCGGTAGGGCCATTCGCGCGCCGGTTGATGACGATGGGATTGCCGGATGCGTCGAAAACCAACAGACCGCGGCCGGAAATGCGCATATAGGGCAGGCCGGCACTGAACTTGAAGCTGTCGTTCGACAGGCTGATGGTGGAAAGGCCCAGCAGCACATTGGTGTTGTTCGGGGTGCCATAGCTGCCGTTGGTATTGGTGACCCCCAAGGTGCCGGTAAGATGCCAGTCCGGAGACAGAATGCCGTCATCGGCGGCGAATGCCGTTCCGCAACCCGCGGAAAACACCGCGAGAACCGAAACAAGGATGTTTCTGGAATACCGGTGGTTTGAAATCGCACGGTACATGTCAGCTCACTTGCGTTGGCGCGCGCGGATGGAGTCGCGGGCTTTGTTGGCGGGTGAATCTTTGACCGAGTTCTGCAAATGGATGACCTGGCTGTTCTCTCCGGCCGCCAGGGTGAATTTCACTTCGTCGAAGGATGGTTTGCTGAGAAAGGGCTTGGCGTCCTGCGAAAATCCGAACGGCTCCAGCGGCAGGCCCACCCAGGACGTGTCCATCTTGTCGTTGGCGTTCACGTCCTGAAAGGTCTGGATCGCGTAGGTGCCGGGAGGAATCCCGTGCAGGGTGATGACCGTCTCGCCCGCCACGGCAGTGACGTCGGCGGAGGCGACAGGCTTGGAGTTGTCGTCGGGATAACGGGCTGCGTCATACAGGCCCAGCCTGATGATCCCCCCTGCGGGCAGGACGTTGTCCACGCGGATGGTGAGCTCCGCGGCGGCCGCCGTCGCAGGCCAGGCCGGTGAGACCAGCAACGCGGCCGTCATAGAAAAGAAGATCCAGAATCTGGACCGTTTCATTGCGGACACAGTGACCAGAAATCGCTCCGACAATCGCATCAGCCGTAGACCGGCCACTCCCCCGTCCGCCGGTTTACACGAACGGCCCGGAAAGGCCTAGGACCGCCGGCCCATTCCGCCACCTGTTGTTTTGGGGTTTCGCATGTTAGATCGCTGACCTCCCATGAGCGATGCCCCCCTTTACCGCGACCGCGATCTCTACCTTTTCGTCACCTCGCGGTTCATCTCCACCTTGGCAATTCAGGTCCAGTCCGTCGCCATCGGCTGGCAGGTCTATGACATGGAGCGCACGCCCCTGGCGCTGGGCCTGGTGGGGCTTTGCCAGTTCCTGCCCATGTTCCTGTTGACCCTGCCGGCGGGCGATATCACCGACCGCTTCAACCAGCGCCGGGTCTACAGCCTGGCGGCCGGCTTGCAGGCGACCTGCAGCCTCCTGTTCCTGCTGCTCAGCCTGTTTCGGCCGCACGAGGCCTGGATGTATTTCGTGGTGCTGGTGCTGTTCGGATCGGCGCGCGGCTTTGCCGGGCCGTCGGGTTCTTCCTTGCTGCCCTTCCTGGTGCCGCCCGAGCGCATCTCCAAATCCATGGCTTTCAGTTCGGCGGTCTTCACCACCGCCACCATTTCGGGTCCGGCACTGGGCGGGTTCCTCTATGCCCTCGGGCCGGTGCAGGTCTATTCCCTCTGTATCGCCGGCTTCATCGGGGCGGCGCTGATCGTCTCACGCCTGGGCGGACGGCGCTACAAGGCGGAGGCAACCGACCAGACGCGTTATGAGCGCGTGGCCGAAGGCGTGCGGTTCGTGCGCTCGCGTTCCGTCGTTCTGGGGGCGATCTCGCTGGACCTGTTTGCCGTCCTGTTGGGTGGGGCAACCGCGCTGTTGCCGGTCTATGCCCGCGACATCTTGCATGTCGGGCCGCTGGGCCTGGGCTTCCTGCGCAGCGCGCCGGCGGCGGGGGCTTTCTGCATGGCCTTCTTCCTCACCCGCCGGCCGATCAAGAAAGGGGTGGGAAGCAAGATGTTCGCGGCGGTGGCGGTGTTCGGCATTGCCACCATCGTGTTCGGCCTTTCGACCTGGTTCCCTATTTCGCTGGTGGCGCTGTTCGTGTTGGGCGCCTCCGACATGGTGAGCGTCAATATCCGCGGCAGCCTGGTACAGCTTTCCACGCCCGATGCCATGCGCGGCCGCGTCTCCGCCGTATCCATGCTGTTCATCGGCGCTTCCAACGAGCTGGGCGAGTTTGAATCCGGCACCACGGCGGCGCTGATGGGGACCGTGCCCGCCGTGATATTCGGCGGCATCGGCACTTTGCTGGTGGTGGGATTGTGGATGAAGCTGTTTCCGCCGCTCAAGCAAGTGAACAAGTTCGCCGACGTGACAGTACCGGTCTAAAAATTATATGACAGCGCCGCATAGGCGCCGCCGTCGGTGGGTGTCACGCCATAGCGCAGTCCGCGCGGCTGATAGGTGGTGGTGAAGATCTTGCTCATGCCGAACGCGATCGCCGCGCTGGCGGTCACGTCATACCAATGGTGCTTCTGCGCATCGACGCGGCTCCAGGCCACGAAGGTAGCGGCGGCATAAGCCGGTACGCCATACTCCCAGCCATAGCGGTCCCAAAGGAACTGCGCCGGGGCGAAGGCCAGCGCCGAAGTGTCCGAAGGCATGGACTGGAAATCGCTTTTGTCGGGACGCTGTTCGCGGATCACATGCTTGAGACCATAGGCCAGGCCCACCGTGGCAATGGTATCCACCGTCAATTGGGCGCTGCCTTTCCAGTCGTCCTTGGCCAAGGTGATACCGCCCGCGATCAAGGGTAGGGCGATGGCCACGTCGGTGCCGACGCTTTCACTGCCGCCGGCCATTGCCACGTCGGCGCCGGCCAGGAGCAGGAGAATCACACAAAAAACCAAGCGCATGGGGTCCTTACTATCCGGCTTGGCGGCGCGGACCTAATTGGAAATTGTTAAAGACAATTCAGGCCTTGACGTAAACGTCCACTCTGTCAGTGGGCCCCGTATCGTCCACTCCACCCATGGCGTGCACATCGATGCGGTCCGCAGCAACGCCATCGTCGATCAGCACCTGGCGGATGGAGAGCGCGCGCTTTAGCGAAAGCCGGCGCGCGTCCGAGCCCTTGTCGCCCTTGGCCCCGCCGAAAGCCTGCAACTCGATCCGCGCGTTGGGGGTGACCATGGCGGCATTGAGATCACCCGCCAGGAACTTGAGCGCGCCCAGCGCCTGTTTGGCGGGATCGGGCGCATCCTTGGCGAACAGGATGACACTGCGCTTGGTCAGGTTCTCGTTGCCGGTGGTGGGGCCGGCCGGCGCGGTCCGTTGCGGTGTCGGTGCGGGACCGGTCAGCGCATGGCTGAGATCGGGTATGGGGTTGGCCGAAGCGGTCCTTTTGGGCGGCGGGGCCGGCTTTGGCGGCGGCGATGGCGGCGCGCCGGTGAGGGCATGGCTAAGATCGGCTGGGCCGCCGGAGGACGCGGTCCTCGGCGGCGGAGTTGGCGCGCCGCCCGTGAGCGCGTGGCTGAGATCGGGCACGCCTCCGAAGGGATTGAAGTTGGCGGACGGGGTTTGCTGCGGCGCTGGTGCGGCGCTGGCCAGTTTGGGAGCTGGTTTGGGCGGAGCGATCTTGGGAGGTGGCGGTGGTTTTGCTACCGCCACCCTGGATGCTGCCGGTTTGGCGCGGGGCGCGCCGCCGCCGCCGCCGCGGGCGAGGCTGCGGCGATGAGGCCCGGGCATATGCAGGCTGATGGGCGCCGAGGATTCGCCCGGATAGAGCAGAGGCGGCACCACGCGGGAATATTCGCCTCCCGGATAAAGCAGCACGCCACCGCCGGGCCGCACCGGTGTGACCTGGACCTCCTGGAAGTTGGCCACAGTCTGCGCCTGGGCGGCAGAAAGGGCCGCCAGTCCCATAAGGGCAGCAACAGCCAGGCTTGACGTCAAACGCATTGATTCCGACAGCTCGAAAAAAACCGGCCCCCCAGCTAGCCTAGCGGTAATCTAACACTTTGCAACCATTACCCAAATGCCTCAGATTGCGCTGCCCCAACTGGAGCTATCTGCATGAAAACCAAAGCAGCCGTTGGCTATGCGGCCGGACAGCCCCTGGTGATCGAGGAGGTGGAACTCGAAGGGCCCAAGGCCGGCGAAGTGCTGATTGAGATCAAGGCGACTGGGGTCTGCCACACCGATGAGTTCACCCGTTCGGGCGCCGATCCCGAAGGCCTGTTCCCAGTAATCTTCGGCCATGAGGGCGCCGGCGTGGTGGTGGATGTGGGCGCGGGTGTCACCTCGCTGAAAAAAGGCGATCACGTCATTCCGCTCTACACCCCAGAATGCCGCCAGTGCAAAAGCTGCACCTCGCACAAGACAAATCTCTGCACCTCCATTCGCGCCACCCAGGGACAGGGTGTGATGCCGGACGGCACGTCGCGCTTCTCCATCGGTGGCAAGAAGATCCATCACTATATGGGCTGCTCGACCTTCTCCAACCACACCGTGCTGCCGGAGATCGCGCTGGCGAAAATCCGGGAGGACGCGCCCTTCGACAAGGTCTGCTATATCGGCTGCGGCGTCACCACCGGCATCGGCGCGGTGATCAACACCGCCAAGGTCGAGCCCGGCGCGAACGTGGTGGTGTTCGGGCTGGGCGGCATCGGGCTGAATGTGATCCAGGGGGCGCGGATGGCGGGCGCCAACATGATCGTGGGCGTCGACATCAATCCGGCGCGCGAACAATTGGCGCGCCAGTTCGGCATGACCCATTTCGTCAATCCCAAGGACGTAAAGGGCGACCTGGTGCCCCATCTGGTGGAGCTGACCAAGGGTGGCGCCGATTACAGCTTCGAATGCGTCGGCAATGTCGATCTGATGCGCCAAGCCTTGGAATGCTGCCATCGCGGCTGGGGCGAAAGCATCATCATCGGCGTGGCAGGGGCAGGGCAGGAGATCAAGACCAGGCCGTTCCAGCTGGTGACGGGCCGGGTATGGAAAGGCACCGCTTTCGGCGGCGCGCGCGGCCGCACCCAGGTGCCGCAGATCGTGGACTGGTACATGGACGGCAAGATAAGCATCGATCCGCTGATCACGCATAAGTTGCCCTTGAACCGCATCAATGAAGCGTTCGATTTGATGCATTCGGGCGAAAGCATCCGGACGGTGATTGAATTCTAGCGGATTTCACGGCACGGTAGCGCTAACGGGGCAATAGAAGTCCCGGCTGGGAGGCATCATGCGCGCCGTTCTGCTTGTGGCAATGGCCGTCTTTTCCGTTTCATCTGTCCTTGCACAATCGCTGGTGCCGCCGCCCGCGCCACCCGGTATCGACGTGCCCGACTGGGCGCTGCCAGGCTCGGCCAATCACAAGCAGGTGCCGCCGCCCGCCGATTTCCATCGCACTTCGGTGACCTTCAACACGGCGGTCGGCCAATTCGACGGGCAGAGCGATGTCGGCGGTGCGCTGGCGCCGGGCAGCGCCAGCTACGACGGCGCGGCCAAGGTCTACACCATCAATTCCGCCGGCTATAACATCTGGTACCAGCGCGACGAGTTTCGTTATCTCTGGAAGAAGGTGGACGGCGATGTTTCGCTGGCGGCCAGTGTCAACTGGCCCGACCTGAATGATTTCCACGACCGCAAGGTGGTGCTGATCTTCCGCGACAGCCTGGATGACGATTCCCGCCAGATCATGGCCGCCCAGCATGGCAACGGTATGGTGCATATCTCCTGGCGGGCGGAAAAAGGCGGCCAGATGACCTATGTCGAATACCGCTCCGCGCGCCAGCCGCGCGCCGGGACGGACGAGAAGGGGCCGCAGACTTTCCATCCCACCCGCATCGGCATCGAAAAGAAGGGCGATGCCTTCCAGCTTTACATCAGCTGGCAGGGCGAGCCGCTCCATCCCGAAGGTGCTCCCATCGTCTTCAAGACCAGCGGACCCTTCTATGCAGGTACGGGATTCACCTCGCATCTGCCGGCCAATGTGCTGACCGCCAAAGTCGCCGATGTGGTGGTGGAAAATGCGGCCGGCAAAGTTCGTTAGTCTGTTTCTGCTGCTGGCGGGGCCTGCCGCGGCGCAGACTGTGCCGGGCGTCGTCGTGCCAGACTGGGCTTTGCCGGATTCACCGACCCACAAACAAGTGGCGCCGCCATCGGATTTCCATCGCCAGCCGGTGACGCTGGGCAAGCCCATCGGCGTGTTCGAGAACCAGACGGATGTCGGCGCGGCGCTGGTGCCGGGCGACGCCAGCTATGACGCGGCGGACAAGAGCTACACCATCACGTCGGCCGGCTATAACATCTGGTACACCCGCGACGAGTTCCGCTATCTGTGGAAGAAGATGTCGGGCGATGTCTCGCTGGCGGCATCCAT
>Ga0163163_10000251_pt1 | contig 54526 bp, 44 predicted proteins | sample S65metaG_FD_119766 | JGI IMG/M metagenome (GOLD analysis project Ga0163163, IMG submission 119766) | Switchgrass rhizosphere microbial communities from Kellogg Biological Station, Michigan, USA - S6-5 metaG | ecosystem: Host-associated > Plants > Roots > Rhizosphere > Soil | place: USA... | reverse complement strand
AGGAATTTCTTCACTTTGTCCCGACTGCACCTTGAAATGGGAAGAAATGGAAGCCGCCAGAAAAATAAGACTGACTAACCCGATCACCCAAAGGCTGCCGAACACGTAACCCAGGTAATTGCCTCCCCTGCGGGCTCCGATGATACGGCGGATCAGCCAGGTTAGCAGCGCCACGACAGGCAGGATGATGAAGAAAAGCAGAACGGCCCAGGCCATGATATTCTGCCAGAAACCGTGGATTATATAATCTTTCAACGGCAGGATTCCCACTCCGGAAAACAGAAGTCCGATCAGGGCCATCACCAGGGCAAAGGTGATGATCACGGAAATGAACAGGAAGAAAGCCCTGAAGATGACGCCTATCGCGTGGCCGATACCCGGCCGGGCACTGCTGGCTTCCCTGCGGATATTGCCTGACCTGCCCTTCACTTCATTGCCGAACTGTTCGGCTTTTTGTTTCATTTCGGCACCCACAGCGGTCGCTTTTTGACGAAAACCTTCCAGATCGCTCTTAATGGTATTCTTTATAGACGCCAGGTCAATCTTTTCCCCGCGCATTTCCAGCTTTTCAGTAGCCGTATTCGCTTCGGGCAGCACGACCCAGAGTATTATATAGGTGATAAAGAGGGTTCCGCCGAATCCGCCGGTAAAAAATACCGGTCCCTGGAAATCAAACCAGGCATGACGCAGAATGGAAGTGACGGCGCCCGCTATTAATGGAAGCAGGAAGATGACGCGGGGTATCCAGACTTCAATATTGAAATATGCGGCGAGTCCGCTGGCGACGCCGGCTATTACGCGATGGTCGGGATCGCGGAACAATCTTTTTTTTACTGATGTGACTAAGGATTTCGGCGGCAACACGATCCAGAGAATGAAATAAAGCAGAAGGGCGGTTCCAAAGCTTCCCAGGATCAGTATCGAATAAATGATACGAACCACGGAAGGATCCAGTTTGAGATAGGCCGCAAGTCCTCCGCAAACCCCTCCCAGCATCTTATCGTTTTCGGAACGATAAAGTCTGCGGCTTCCTTCCTCTGCCGGTTCTTCAACGTAGGTTGCAGACGGACCGCTTCCGGGAATACTTTCATCGTCGAAGTCCTCGGGTCTTCCCATGCTCGTGATGATCTCATTCACGTCGTCATCGGTAATACAGGTAGCGCCCTTTTTCAGTTTGTCGGAAAACAGTTCTGCAAACCGGTTTTCGATGTCATGTACTATTTCATCTCCTCCTTCTTCTCCCGCAAAATGCCTTTTAAGGCTTTCCACATATTTCCGCAGGATGTCATACGCGGTCTCTTCGATCGGTATAACCCGGCTGTGAAAGTTTATGTTGATGATCTTTTTCATTGTATTCTTATTTGGAGTTGTTAAGGTTTTTTATGGAGAAATCTTGTCGCTTTTTTTTGCCAGTGCGTCCACCGCGTCGGCCAGTTCCTTCCAGGTGGTCTCCAGTTCACGGTAGAAAGCCAGCCCCTTTTCGGTAAGGGAAAAGTATTTCCTTGGAGGACCCGAATTGCTTTCGACCCACCGGTAGGTGAGCATATCGGCATTTTTCAATCTTGTGAGTAAGGGATACAGGGTTCCTTCCAGAATGTGCAGGTTGGCGTTTTTCATCTCTTCCACGATATCGGAAGGATAAGCCTCGCCCCTGCGGATAACGGAAAGGATACAGAATTCCAGGATTCCCTTCCGCATCTGGCTCTGTGTATTTTCTATGTTCATGGTCTTGCATTTAAAAAGTGATGCTAAAAACAAATGCAATACAAATATATGGTGAGATTTGGTACTATGCAAAACAAAGTACCATTGAAGCGACAATACTTTTGATAGCTCTTATGTCTCTTCGAATACAACTACATGTATATCAAATAGTTACACGGAAGCCAAAAAATAGTGACCCTCTGAAAAAATTTGGAAACGGCTTTTTTTAGGGACAGACGGTAGAGAATTCGGCGTTTAACGGGTAGGTAAGAACCTGTGGCAGGTCAAAGCGCTGCCAGGCATTTACGGTGTGAGACAAAGGAAACGCGGCTTAAATCTAAAATTCAGCATTTCCCGGCGTACGAGGGAACGGTATCACATCGCGGATATTCGACATGCCGGTCACAAACTGGACCATTCGTTCAAATCCTAATCCGAAACCTGCATGGGGAACGGTGCCAAATCTTCTTGTATCAAGATACCACCAGAGCTGTTCAACGGGTACTTTCATTTCCATCATTCGCTTTTCCAGGAAGTCCATCCTTTCCTCTCTTTGAGATCCGCCGACGATCTCCCCGATACCCGGTGCAAGGATATCCATGGCAGCAACCGTTTTGCCATCCCCGTTCATCCGCATATAAAAAGCTTTGATGTCTTTCGGATAATTCGTTACGATTACAGGTTTTTTAAAATGCTTTTCCACGAGCCAGCGTTCGTGTTCACTCTGGAGGTCTGTTCCCCATGCCAGATCATATTTGAATTTTTTCTTTTTATGAGCCGGGGACTGAAGCAGGATATCGATTGCTTGGGTATAGGTGATCCGTTCGAAATCCTGACCTGCAACCGATTCAAGTTTTTCAATCAGTCCGGTTTCACTGCGTTCTGTGGCAGGTTTTTGTTTTTCTTCTTCCGCCAGGCGCTGATCCAGAAATTCCAGGTCCGCGCGGTTGTTTTTCAGTACCGAGGAAATGAGGTATCTGACAAAGGATTCCGCCAGGTTCATATTATCTTCCAGATCATTGAAAGCCACTTCCGGTTCTATCATCCAGAATTCTGCAAGATGACGCGTGGTATTGGAATTTTCTGCACGGAAGGTGGGCCCGAATGTATACACTTCAGATAGTCCCATGGCAGCAAGTTCTCCTTCCAGCTGACCGCTTACGGTAAGGTTGGCAGACCGGCCAAAAAAATCCTGGCTAAAATTCACTTCTCCGGAGTCTGTCCGCGGTGTATTGTCAAAAGGCAGTGTGGTGACGCGGAACATTTCTCCCGCGCCTTCGGCATCTGAAGCGGTAATAATGGGGGTATGCAGATAGATGAATCCCCTCGTATGAAAAAATTCATGCACGGCAAATGCAAGCGCATGCCTTACACGGAACACGGATCCGAAGGTATTTGTCCTGAGCCGAAGATGGGCGATTTCGCGAAGGAATTCGAGGCTGTGTTTTTTGGGCTGTAAAGGGAATTTTTCGGCGTCGCATGTTCCCAACAGATCTACTTCTGCGGCCCGTAGTTCTACTTTCTGACCCTTGCCCGGCGACTCCACCAGTGTGCCTGTGATCCGTAGCGAACTGCCCGTAGTGATTTTCCGGATAAGTCCGTCATCAAATTTCCCCAGCTCCAGTACTATCTGGAGATTGTCGTTGCAGGATCCGTCATTCAAAGCGATAAACTGGTTATTCCTCATCGTTCTCACCCAACCCATCACGGTGATCTCTTCCTTTCCTGCATCCCTGGACAGGACTTCCTTGATTTTAATTCTTTTGTTAAACATCAGATTATCTGCTTGTAATGATCAATCCGGCAAAGATAGCCTTTGAAATATTTTTTTAAATTTTCCGTTTTTATGTTATCATTGCAGCGGAATCCGGCTGATTCGTTCTTATCCTTTTGCTCACAACCGTCAGTTCCAGTTATTCCGCTCGTCTTTAATCTAAACAATTTCAATTCTTTCCTACAGGTCTCCTTAAACCCCTGTAATTCTCAAGCTTCTTTATGTACGATATTCTCCAATTAAACGACATGCTCGTTCCAGAACTGCTCGATATTGCTGAACAGTTGAAAATCCCTAATGTAAAAAAACTCGACAAGCAGGAACTTGTCTATAAAATACTGGATAAACAGGCCCTTACACCCAGTGAAAAATCCGATAATGGCGAGTCAGATGATAAGCCCAAAAGGAAACGCATTGTAAAAGCAACGACGGCCAATTCCAGTGAAGAAGCCTTCGTGGAAAGCGGCGACACGCCGAAGATCAAAAGACCGGATCCCAAGAAGGACAACAAGAAAAAAGAAGAAAAACCGATTGTGAAGAAGCTTCGTAAGAAAGAAGATGACGAGGATTCAGAAGAGGAAGCAGAGGAATTTCAAAAACCTCATCACAAACCGGAACACGCTACCCACCGTCACCGCGATACGCCGGCGCCGGCTGAAACCACTGAACCCGAACAGCCTCAAAACGGCTTTGCTGAAATGGGCGCGGAAGACCTGAACGCCGGAGGTGAACAGGGTCGCCCGGGAGCCGACCAGCAGCAGAAAGTATATCCCCAGCGTCGCAACGAAGTTTTCAATATTGAATTCGACGGCGTCATACAGGCCGAAGGTGTTCTGGAAATGATGCCTGACGGGTACGGATTTCTTCGCAGCAGTGATTACAACTATCTTTCTTCACCCGACGATGTATACGTATCGCCTTCGCAGATCAAACTGTTTGGTTTGAAAACCGGGGATACGGTTTATGGTTCAGTACGTCCTCCCAAGGAAGGTGAAAAATATTTCGCGCTCCTGAAAGTGGAGACGATCAACAATAAGACCCCCGAGGACGTTCGTGACCGTGTGCCATTTGATTACCTCACTCCGCTTTTCCCTTTTGAAAAGCTGAATCTTTTCGTAACCCCGTCAGATTTTTCAACACGTATCATCGACCTGTTTACGCCCATAGGAAAAGGTCAGCGCGGTCTGATCGTTGCCCAGCCGAAAACGGGCAAGACTATGCTCCTGAAGGCCGTGGCTAATGCCATTGCCACCAACCACCCCGAATGCTATCTGATGATTGTGCTGGTGGATGAAAGACCGGAAGAAGTAACCGATATGGAACGTTCGGTGAAGGCGGAAGTCATCGCCTCTACTTTCGATGAACCTGCTGAAAAACATGTAAAGGTCTCCACGGTAGCCCTGCAAAAAGCTAAACGCCTTGTCGAATGCGGCCATGATGTGGTTATCCTGCTGGATTCCATTACCCGTCTTGCGCGTGCCCACAATACCGTGGCGCCGGCTTCCGGAAAAGTGCTGAGCGGAGGTGTCGAAGCCAACGCCATGCAAAAGCCCAAACAGTTCTTCGGAGCAGCCCGTAAAATCGAAAACGGCGGTTCTCTCACTATACTGGCAACAGCCCTCATTGATACCGGTTCAAAAATGGACGAAGTAATATTCGAGGAATTCAAAGGTACCGGTAACATGGAACTTCAACTCGACAGGCGCCTGTCTAACCGCCGTGTCTTCCCTGCTATTGACCTGGTCGCTTCTTCCACACGCCGCGATGACCTCCTCCTGGAAAGGGATGTATTGCAGCGGATGAACCTGCTCAGGGTCTATCTGAACGACATGAACACGGAAGAAGCCATGAATGAACTGCTGAAAAGGATGCGGGGCACAAAGAGCAACGAGGAGTTTCTCGCCAGTATGAATGGCTGAAGTCCGGCGAATCCCCGCAGGGCTAAAAAATAAGATGTTCCCGGTGTTTAATTTTCGTGTGTGTGAGTTCTGTCACCAGCTGCACGCCGCTGATCGACCGGATAGAATCCGCCAGCGAGCTAAGGTATTCGTCCGCTACACAGTCTCCCTTTAACAGCCAGAAAAAGTCCAGGTGACGGAATTCAGGTAAAAGGAATTCTCCATCATTCTGGTTGCTGTACAGATAATGAACCAGTGTTTTATTCTGCTCGGGGCATTCATACACCGTAAAAAAATATTGTCTTTTTTTCCGCATCATCGGAATCTCGATCTGGTTGGTTATCCGGAAATCCAGCCTCATCTGACGGTTAAGCAGCCAGCAGAACCGGTATCCCTTCAAAGGCGCCACGATACCAAGCAGTCGTGAACCATCGAAAAAATCGCCCTCCAGGTTCTCCATATCGAGTTTGAGTGCCTTCATATAAAGAAAGACGGAGTTTATTTGAATTGAACGGGTGCTTTCATACTTTCTTTTTCCCGGATAAATTCTACCGTGGTTTCATCGCCCCGGTTAAATTTCCCCAGCGCTTCCATGTAGGTTTGAAGTGAATTTACCGGGTAGTCCCCCAGACGGATAATGATGTCCCCGGCTTTGAGTCCCGCTTTCTCTGCCGGCCGGCCCTCTGAAATGGCATCTATCCTTACCCCGCTTCCCGGAAAACTGTAATCGGGCATGATGCCTAAGGTAACGTTGAATGCCGGCGTCTCGCCAAACTGTTTATCCCGTGTTTTGGTAAACTGCGGTTTATTGGCACCATCCATTTTTTGCATAATCGCATAAACAAACCGAAGGATCTGAAGTTCTCCCACCCAGTTGATCCTGGCCGGTTCATCGGTTGGCTTGTGATAATCGGGGTGTATCCCGGTAAAGAAAAAGAGGACCGGAATATTTTTTAGATAAAACGACGTGTGGTCGCTCGGGCCGGTTCCGCTGGAATCGACCTGGATCACAAAAATTTTTTTGTCTGCCGTGGCAGCGATAAGCGGCCCCCATTCGGGCGAAGTTCCATAGCCTCCGATTATCAGTGTATGGGTACTGTCATTCAGACGTCCGATCATGTCCAGGTTCACCATATAACTGATTTTCTCGAGGGGAACCGAAGGATGGCCGGTAAAGAACTTGGAACCGATAAGCCCGGACTCCTCTGCTGAAAAGGCAATGAAAAGGTAGTTTGAACGCAAGTTCTTTGTTTTCTTCACGAGCCTGGCCAATTCAAGCATGCCCGCCGTTCCACTGGCATTGTCATCGGCTCCCGGATGGATTTTCTTCTCCTTACCCTGATACAGAGAATTCCCTTCTTCACCATAGCCCAGGTGGTCATAGTGTGCGCCAATCACGACCGTATTCGGCGCTCCATTATCGAGAAATGCGGTCACATTGTGGCCCTGCCTTTTTTTCTCCTTCATGACCACATCAATTTCCACATCGAGGGTCTGTGAAATATCCTTCAGGTATTTTTTTCTCCCGGCGGCGTTAACATAGAGTACAGGGATTTTTTCCGGGCGAATGCCTTCGGAAGGATCAAAGACCACGCGGTCGTCTGTTTTCGAACTGTTATAAAAGATTACAGCGGTTGCTCCCCTGCTTTCCAGCATACGCGTTTTTTCAAGCAGCAGTTTGTCAATATCAGCGTGTGGATTGTTCAAATCGGGCAGATCCTTCAAATCATAAAACCATGGATCTCCCGCTTCCTGCAATGCAACGGCCGGTGAACCTTCCGCTTTGCCCGAAGCACTGAAGGCCAGCGGAAAATATTCTTCGTTCAATTTGAGCTCAGCATTGTTGATAGTGAAACGGGAGCCGGTAATATCCCTGCCGTCGTAAATCTCAAAAGACTGTATATAGGTCCCGCTGTCTCCCACAGGCTTCAGACCCAGTTTTCCAAAAGCTTCCGAAATATATTGCGATGCCAGATGTTCTCCGGGTGTTCCGGATCTTCTCCCTTGCAACTGATCACTGCTCAGATAGTTGATATCCGTCTGCAGCTCAGAAATGATCGCCCTGTCGGCTTTTTTGAGCTTCTGGGAATGTGCAGTCGGAAAATAGATAAATAGAAATACGAGAACAGATAGAATGCTTCGTGTCATGAAGGTCGGTTTACCCGGTAGTGGTAACAAAGGTATAGCGGCTGCCATGAAATTAGGTTACTTTAGGCTACGGATCATAATGAAATTCCCCGGTCCTGTTTTACAGTGAATATTTTGTCTGAAGACCTTTACAAAAACTGATCCCCGGATACCATAGCGGGTTTCTTTTTAACAATCCTGCAGCGGAGATCGCCCCCGAACGACGTAGCCGGGTCAGGAGGTAAGACATCGGATGCAGGTGCCCGGGAGTATACCCGCCTTCCGGATCCTCCTGAAAAACCGGGTAAATCCGGACTGGTCCCTTCCCCCGGCCTGTGAATTTCAGGAAATAAATCCCCGGACCCGCCGGCCGGATGCGGGCAGAACCTGCTGAAGTCTAATCTGCTGTACAGATTAAGCCTTTAAAACTTTCCCATCCTGATTATTTTCCTTTACTTTTGCAGATTAGCCTTTTCCGAACGACCGGTTAAAGATTCAGGCTATCGAAAACAGTCACGCTGAATGGCCCTGCCGCACCTTATTAAATACGTTTATACCAATGGGACGGATGAAGTTATCCGTCGTGGGAAAAAAATCCACGCTATAGGATTTGTAGAACTCGTCGAATATGACGAGCTGTTCGAAACAGTTACGTTTCGCATCAAAGACGACAGTTATTCCACTTATTATAAGGTTTTCGTTCAGAAATTCCGGGATCCCAAAGCGCTCTCGGTGCGATGCAGCTGCCCTTACAACCTCGGTGACATCTGCCGTCATGAAGCGGCTGCGCTGATCCAGCTTCAGGAACTCCTCGACAGGAACATGCTTAAGGCCGAAGAGATTTTTTATGATCAGTCGCACACGGTGATCAAAATGAAGTCGATCGATCTCAAAACGATACGCCTCCTTTGTTCCCGGGAAGCTTATGATGAAGCCGGAAGATTCCTTCAATCCAAAAAAGCCCATATTGAGAGCGCAGCCGATGAAATGATCAAGGCAAGCGTTGAACTGGAGGGAAAGAAGTATTCCGTGGTCATACGGAAAAACGAGGAGCGGAATTTTGACACCAGTTCCAATTTTCCCGATTCGGAACATCCGCTCTGCCTGCCTAAGGTGATAGTATTTTTACAACTCCTGCAGGCTCATGGCGCTTACTACTTCGATACCATCCGGAACTGGGATAAGGAGAAAAACAAACTCCTCGAAGCTTACGGCTATTCGCTTTCCGACAATCTGAAAGGAAAATTCGAATTCTCTTATAAGGACGGTAAACCTTTTCTACGGGTGCTCGACAACTCTATCAAGCGCGTAAATCCTGCGGCTTCCCTGAGGCCGAAACCGGAGGTGGAAAGCGAAGTAGCAGAAGAGCTCATGGAGCCGGAGCAACGGTCAGGATCGGCACAAAGACTGGGTGTCGTGTTCAATTTCAATCACGATGCTTATCCGGGATTTCTTCTCGATGCAATCGTCGGCGAAAGCAATGAGGAACAGAATGCCTATGTCGGAAAAGTAGAAAAGCTTGAACTTACCAAGTTCATCAATACAGAAAAATTTAACGAGCCGGACAGGCAGCTGGTCTTTTCACTCAGGAAAACGCAGGACCAGGAAATCAACAAATACCTTAACCGCAATTCTCCCTTCAGCGGGATGTGGGAAAACATTATTCACACGGAAGGCGAAGAACTGCCCGATGATACAAAAGCACTTATCGTCGAATATCTTCATCCCCGCTACCGGAAACTGTTTGCTGACCTGCAGGAAAATCCTTTTATTTTCTTTTTGAACGGACATAAACCTTTCAAGACGTCCAATCTGCAAACCGTCAATATATCACCCGATCCTTTGACGCCGTCCTTCAGGGTTTCCCCTGTAAAAGGCAAGATAGAAATCCGTGCCTATACGCGCATTACCGGTCAGATGATCGACATCGCACAGAACAAATGCAGCAGTGACGTCCTTCTTTTTTTCAACAACTGCTTATACATCTGGGATAAACCCGAACATATCGCATTGCTTTCCAAATTCAGCGGCGGAAGGCTGCTTATTCCAAACGATGAATGGCCGCAGGTTTTAAGAACCCTGGTTCTGCCTATGCAGAAGGAATATTCGGTGGAATTCGATTCCGAGCTCATCCGCGAAGTAAAAAGCGGTGATCCCGAACGGAAGATCCTCCTGCAGGAAAAAGGCGATTATCTTCTTTTCCAGCCCGTTTTTTCCTATAAAGGATTTGAAACCTCTTCACTCGGCAAAGACCAACTCATTGTTCCCGACCGGGATAAAGTCCTCCTTATTCAAAGAAACAAGGAAAAAGAGAATGCGTTCGTCGGCCAGCTGCAGTCGCTGCATTCGCAATTCATTCAGCATCCCGGAGCGTCCGGCCTGGCACTGCGAGGAACTGACGTGCTGAAAAACAACTGGTTTTTCCTTTTCATGGATGCCATGCAGGATATGAAAGTGACGGTGCAGGGATTTGATGCGCTGAAAAATTTCAGGTTCAATACATCCAGGCCACAAACCAAGATCCATATCAGCAGTTCGACCGACTGGTTTGACGCCCGTGTCGACATACTGTTCGGCGATCAGAAAGTAACAATTGCCGACGTCAAAAAAGCACTTGCCAACAAGCAGCAGTTCGTGCCGCTGAATGATGGCACGCTCGGTGTCCTTCCGGATGAATGGGTCAAACGTTATGCCCTGTTGTTCCGGGTGGGTGAAGGAAAGAGCAATGAACTGAGGCTCTCCCGGTATCACCTGAGTGTTATCGATGAGTTATATGAAAACCGCAACGAGGAAGAACTCATCATTCACCTTGAAAAAAAATACGAACAGCTCAGGGAATTCAATAAGATAAAGGAAATAGATCCGCCAGAGCATCTGGCTCATATACTCCGTCCTTACCAGGTTCATGGATTTCACTGGCTCAATTATCTGCACGAAGTGAACTGGGGAGGAATCCTGGCAGATGATATGGGATTGGGGAAAACAGTTCAGGCGCTCTCCTTTCTTCACTATTACAAAGAGCATTACGGAAGGCTCCGGGCTCTTGTGGTCTGTCCAACTACCCTGATCTTCAACTGGGAAAACGAAATCAAGAAATTTGCTCCGGGCCTGACTTACCGTATCCATCATGGTGGCGAGCGGTTGAGGAATAAGGAGGCACTGAACGAATTCGAAGTCATCATCACCACCTATGGTACCCTGCGCAGCGATATCAAGTTGCTAATGGATATTCCGCTTGACTACGTGGTGCTGGATGAATCCCAGGCAATTAAAAATCCTTCCAGCAAGGTCACCAAGGCGGCCTGCCTGCTGCGCGCAAGACACCGGCTTTGCATGAGTGGTACGCCATTGCAGAACAATACATTTGACATATTCGCCCAGATGAATTTTCTCAATCCGGGTATGCTTGGCAGTATCGAATTCTTCCGGCAGGAATTTGCCATTCCGATCGACAAATTCGGAGAGCCAGACCGCAAGGAACATCTCCGCAAGTTGCTATATCCTTTCATCCTTCGCCGTACCAAGGAGCAGGTTGCCCGCGATCTTCCTGACAAAACGGAAACAATCCTGTTTTGTGAAATGGAAGAGGAACAAAGGAAAGTTTACGATGCATACCGCAACGACTACCGTGACAAGATTTTGGGAACCATCGAATCGCAGGGCATTCAAAAATCACAGCTTACCATCCTGCAGGGCTTGATGAAATTGCGGCAGATCTGTGACTCCCCGGCTATTTTGAATGAAACGGAAAGATATCCGAATCATTCCATCAAGCTGGACGAACTGGCGCGTGAGATTTCAGAAAATATCGGCAATCATAAAGCGCTCATCTTTTCGCAGTTCCTGGGCATGCTGGCACTGATACGCGAAAAACTTACCGAACTCGAAATACCTTTTGAATATTTCGACGGTAGCACCACAGCACCTGACCGCGAAAAAGCGATCCGGGCATTCCAGGACGATGAATCCTGCCGCGTATTCCTGATTTCACTTAAAGCAGGAGGTGTCGGACTGAACCTTACCGCTGCTGATTATGTCTATATCGTCGACCCCTGGTGGAATCCCGCTGTGGAACAACAGGCGATCGACCGCACACACCGGATCGGGCAGACGAAAAATATCTTTGCTTACCGCATGATCTGTAAAGACAGCATTGAAGACAAGATCCTTCAGCTACAGGAACGTAAACGGGTACTCGCCAAAGATCTTATCGCGGATGATGAGGGATTCGTGAAGAGCCTTTCCCGTGAAGACGTCGAATACCTCTTCAGCTAATCCTGCGGAAAACGCAACACACAGACTCCGTATTTTCCCTATTGCTTCTCTTTCTAATTTGTATTATCTTAGTTCTCAAATCCTTTGCTATGAGAAGCGCGCTTTTAACCCTTGCTTTGCTTTCCCATACCGTCTGCCTGCCGGCGCAGGAAGATCCTTTTTCCAACAAGACCAATCTGGCACTTGAAAAAGTAATTAAGGACTATCCCAACCATTTCCATAATATACGCGGTGAAGTGATATCCCAACGCGCGCAGGTTGCAGAATATAAATCCACTGTCAGCGTACCCGGCGCAAGTTCATGCAGCATCTGGAAGTACACAGTTTCAAACAATGAAGTCTATAACTGGAATTGTGTAACGTTCAATTCTGTGAACTTCATGCAGGCCCGTGCAAAATTTAAGGAAGTGTATGACCAGATTGAAAATACCATCATCAAGATCGAAGGACAAAAACCGTTTATCCTGAATGCGCAGTACAAAACGCCTACGGAACTGCACGATACAAACTTTATTTCCTTTGAACTGCTTCCCCTGGTAGACGAAATGAAGAATCTGAAAATTGATCTCAGCCTCGAAAAAGAAGCCAATGTCTGGAAAGTAAAACTGAGCGTCTACGAAGGTGAAAGAAAAGTTGGCAGTCCCATGGCCGCCGTGCAATAAAGCCGTCACACCATCAGCACATACTCTTTTAACACTGCCTCGATTTCCTCCAGCTTGAATGGTTTTGAAACGTAATTGTTCATTCCGGAATCAAGACAGCGTTCCTTGTCGCCCTTCATCGCATCGGCTGTCAACGCGATAATTGGAATTCGCGACTGCACCGACTGCATCTTGCGTATGACACGCGTGGTGGTATAGCCGTCCATTTCAGGCATGTTGACATCCATAAAGATGAGTACCGGATCATAATGAGGAAGTGATTCGATCACTTCCTTCCCGTTATGCATCTGTATAACGTCGAACCCCATGCGCTTCAGTACTTCTGAAATCAGCATCATATTGATCGGATCATCATCCACTACCATGATGCTGGCCGCCTGGCTGATTCTTTCAATGTTCTCAAAGGAAGGATGCAGCGAATCGTTCTGCATATTTTTTTCAAATAGCGAGAGGAGCGTACTGTTAAGCTCGTGAATCTTTACCGGCTTGGAGATAAATTTATTGATGCCCGTTTTATCTGCTTCATGTTGATAAAGATTCTTCTCGAGGGAAGAAAGCATGAGAATAAATGGATGGTTCAAGCCGGGATCGGACTCTTTGATCGTCCGCACCAGCTGGATACCGTCCATTCCGGGCATATGGTGATCGGTAATAATCAGGTCGAATGGCTGGTCAGAATGGCGGGCCGATTCGATTTTTTTAAGCGCTTCTAAACCGCTCGAAGCCGTATCGGAGGAAATCTGAAAATATCCCAGCGTCTCTTCCATCAGGTGTAGATTGGTCTGGTTATCGTCCACCACCAATACTCTTTTCAGCATGGGCTTTGGCTGTATCTGGATCTCCGGCTGGTCGTTGGCCACTTCGAGCGGCAGGAAAAGCGAAAAAGAACTTCCTACACCCGGTTCGCTTTCCACCACCAGCATGCCATTCATGAGTTCGGCAAGGCTTCTGGAGATGGCGAGGCCAAGTCCTGTGCCTCCATATTTTCTTGTGGTGGAGTTGTCGGCCTGTGTGAAACTCTCAAAAATTTTCTGCAGCTTGTCTTTTGGAATACCGATTCCGGTATCTTTTACCTGTATGATAAAATTTAAAAATTTCCTTCCTTCCTGTGTATAGGAGTCTCCTTCTTTCCTTATGGAAACATAGATCTCTCCCTGGTTTGTGAACTTGATCGCGTTGCCCAGCAGGTTGACGATAATCTGACGGATCCGCACCGGGTCGCCCAGAAACTGGGAAGGAAGATCGTAATCGACGCGGTAGAGCATTTCGAGTTTTTTCTCGAAAGCTTTGAGTGTAAGGATGTCCATGGTCTCTTCTACCAGTTCGTCCAGCTTAAACAGGGTATGATCGATGATCAGCTTACCTGCTTCTATCCGTGAGAAATCAAGGATATCATTAATGATCTCCAGCAAACCATAGGCTGATTTTTTTACATTCTGCAAATAGTCCCGCTGTGTTTTGTGCAGTTCCGTCGTTAATACGAGATCGGTAAACCCGATGATCCCATTCATGGGTGTACGGAGTTCATGGCTCATATTGGCGAGGAACTCACTTTTTGTCCGGCTGGCTGTCTCGGCCATTACCTTGGCCTGGATTAGTTCGTCTTCAATTTTTTTACGCTGGATGGCTGCGCTAAGGGAAGATGCAAAAGACTGAAGGATCGAAAATTCGCCTTCCGTCCATTCCTTATTTTCATTTGTTTCATCAAATCCGACAAAGCCCCAGAAAAAATCGTTCACAAAAATCGGTATGGACAGCGTAGCGGCCACCTGGTGTCTTTCAAACATAGCCAGCAGTTTTTCATCCGCTTCATTCCGCCGGTAACTAACGAAAGGCTTGTTGGCCATCAGCGGCTTTATAATAGGCTCAATTATGTCGAAGCGGAGATCAGTCATCCGCGGATTATGCATTCTGGATTCGTGGCGGCCGGAGTTCCATTCGTTGGCTATGGATGTATACCAGGTGCCGCTGTTTTCGTCGAGGCGGTTTTTGAATACATATACCCTGTCTACCTGGGAGCGGGTTCCAAGAATTTCGATGCCATAGTCGATGGCCTTGTTCAGGTCGGAATTACTCAGCAGCAGATGTGTGGCCTGTGATACGGCATAGAGCAACTGATCTTTCTTTTTCAGTTTTTCCTGCGCGATCTGCTGACCGGTGATATTCCTGGAAGTACAGATAAGTTTTATTACCTCATTGTGGTCTACAATGGGTTTGATAATCGTCTCGAGCCACAGAAAGCTGTCATCTTTTTTCCTGATCCGGTACCTGACAATCAGCGTCTCCTGTTCATGGAGATTGCGTGCCTTTTCCTGCTTAAAAAATTTATGACGGTCGTTCGGATGCACATAGTCCATAAATGTCGTGCCTATCACTTCTTCCACTTCGTACCCCAAAACATGCGTCAGCGAGGGCGAAAGGTACCAGATGGTTCCGTCTGCTGCATGGACACTGATGATGTCTTCAGAATTTTCCGCCAGGAGCCGGAATTTCTGTTCACTGTTCACCAGTGCGTTTTCCGATTCTTTCTGGGAGGTGACGTCCTGGGCGATACCAAAGAAAGCGTGCTGGTCCACTACTTTTCCTTTAATGAAGAGGTATCTCATCCAACCCTGCCTGGTCAGGATCCGCAGGGAAAAGGCGCTTTCATAATCTGTATTGTTGCGGTTGCTGAATATCGTTTCAAATTCCTCACTCACTCTTTCATGATCTTCCGGCACGACGAATTCTTCCAGGAAGGTTTCCAAACTGAATTCTCCGGAAGAGGGTTCTTCCATGACCAGCAATTCCCGGAATTCCCGGCCAAGATGGATTTCCCGGCTTTCCATATTTAGTTTCCAGGATCCCATGCGGGCATAGGTCATTGCATAGGAAAGGGTCTGAATGGCTTCTTCTTTAACAGATTCTGCCATTACCTTGTCTGTAACGTTGAGGCCGATGCCCTGGATTTCGTTTACCTGACCCGACTCGTCGCTAAGTGCAAGAAATTCCCAATCGGTCCAGATAAAATCCTTCGAATATTTGAAAGGCTTGCGGATTTGCAGTTTGACGATCTTTCCCGGGTTGTTCCAGCATTCGGTGGCCACCTGCCTGCATTTGGAAAGATCTTTTGGAAAAATTGTTTTCAGAAATGACTTGCTGAGGATTTCATTCTCACCATAGCCAAATGCCCGGAGAAAAGCCTGGTTGGCATAGCTGAAATTCCCCAGCCGGTCGATCCTGATAAGATAGTTGGTTTGTGACTGGAGGAGAGAATCCAGGTGCTTTTTCTCCAGCTGCAATTCATTTTTTGCTTTCTGGAGATCCCTGAAATTGGTTTCCCCTCTTTTAAAAGCCGGCTCCAGCACCAGGATGATCAGACAGATAATCACCAGTACAAGTGAAATGAGTTTGCCCATTTCGATCGCGGACGATTCGTTGCTCTTTTGATTCAGCACTACAGCAAACTGCCCGGTGATTTCGCGCATGCCGGTGAGAAATTTTCCTTCACTTTCCACCAGCCTGAGCAGATAGATCTTTTTATTTATCCTGAATACGAGGGTATCGTCGGAAAGAAAATTTTCCCCGGTCAGCCGTATGCTGTTATAGTAAGGATTGATGGTGGAGAAAAGCAGGCGGATTTTAAAGACCTGGTCGGGCAGCGGCGTTTTTACCTGCTCAAATTTGCTCTGTAACTGTTCTTCCTGGCTCTTAAAAAGGCGCAGTGCGGAAGCCAGACTGTCTTTCAGGGCTTGGGTTTCGCTTTCACCGTAAATTCCTCCGGCAATCAGAGCAGCCTGCTTGGTGATGAGCTGGCTCAGGGTCTGCTGCCTGCCTGACAGCGACCTTGCCTGAATAAGTTCTTCATTTTCAGCCGATTTCTTATTTCCCAGATAGTACCCGAAATAATTGCAAAGCAGGACAATGGCGAAAAGAACAATGGAGATGCGAATTAATTTCCTGAAAGGGCTTTGCATGATATGGGATTAACCCATTAACGCATAAATCGCCATTTTAACTTGCAGAAAGCCAACAAAAATCGGGAATCGGGCGCTTGTTACTCAGTAGTCGATAACCTGCTCTTCCATTTGACGGGGCATTTCGCGAAACTCGTATTGCTGGTTTCTCAGTTGTGACCTGAAACCCGCTTCGTGGATGGCTTCCTGAATGGAAACACTGGTGAACCGGTGAGGTGCCCCTGCGGCACTGACTACGTTTTCTTCCAGCATAATGCTACCAAAATCGTTGGCACCTGCATGGAGGCAGATCTGCGCGGTTTCTTTACCAACGGTCAGCCAGGAGGCCTGAATGTTCCGGATATTCGGCAGCATGATCCGGCTCATCGCAATCATACGGATATATTCGTCCGGAGTCGTAAGGTTATGTACTCCCCTGATCCTGGCCAGCAGGGTATCTGCATCCTGGAATGTCCAGGGTATAAAGGCAAGAAAACCCTTGGCCTCAGCCGGTTTCATCGCCTGAACCTCCCGGATTTTGACAAGGTGTTCAAACCTTTCCTCGATGGTTTCCACATGGCCGAACATCATCGTGGCCGAAGTGGTTATATGTTGCTGATGCGCTTCCCGCATGATATCCAGCCATTCCCTCGCGCCACATTTTCCCTTACTCACCAGCCGCCTCACCCTGTCTACCAGGATTTCCGCACCGGCACCCGGCAGGGAATCCATGCCTGCTTCCTTTAATGCATGGATCACTTCCCGGTGCGTCTTATTTTCCAGCTTGCAGATGTGGGCAATTTCGGGTGGGCCGAGTGTGTGAAGTTTGAGTTGTGGAAAGCGGGATTTCAGTTCGCTGAAAAGATCTGTATAGAATTTCAGGCCCAATCCCGGATGATGTCCCCCCTGTAAAAGAAGCTGGTCTCCTCCCCAGCGAAAAGTCTCTTCAATTTTTCTTACATATGTATCTATATCCGTGATATAGGCTTCAGGGTGCCCCGGAATACGGTAGAAATTGCAAAACTTACAGTTGGCGATGCATACGTTGGTGGTATTTACATTGCGGTCTATCTGCCAGGTAACCATTCCATGAGGCACCTGTTTCCTTCTCAACTGGTCGGCGACAAACATGAGATCAGTGAGAGGAGCCTCGCGGAACAGCCTCGCGCCTTCTTCTACTGTAAGAAATTCAAAATTCAGGGCCTTTTCATATAAAACCTCCATCAGCTCACTTCATTTGGAATTTTACAAATGTAATTCAGCGGGTTTTCATATCAATATTTATGTAGACGGAAAGGACAACTGCAAAAAAATTGGTAGATTTAAGTGAAAGATTACCATTGTAGTCTGCACCAGAACTAACGCCGGTTTGATTATGAACGCTTCCAACCAAACGCATCCGTTTTGTTTGAAAGTTGCTGCAATCCATTTTCTCAGCAGTTTTCTGCCCGCCCTGTTTTTTTTCTCATCCATACAGGCACAGCAGGGCCGTTATAAGGCAACTGAAATCACACAGGTACCATTTACCACTTTTACCGGCGGCGTTGTCGTGGTGAAAGCCCGTCTCCTGGGCCATCCCGATACACTCAATTTTATCATGGATACGGGAAGCGCCGGCATATCGCTTGATTCTTCTACCTGCCTCAGGCTTAAACTTAAACCGGAACTAACCGACAAGCTTATCATGGGCATCGGAGGTGTAAGACAGCTCAGCTATGTGAGAAACCTCTCTTTGCTTTATGGTAATATTCAGGTGGACAGCCTGGATTTCCACGTCAGCGACTATGACATTCTCAGCAGCGTATACGGGGACCGCATAGACGGAATCATCGGCTATAGTTTTTTCTCCCGGTATATTGTCCGCATCGACTACGACAGCAATATTCTTTATGTCTACAACCGGGGTAATTTCAAATATCCTAAGGGCGGTTTGATGCTGAACCCCGTGATGATAAACCTGCCCGTGCAGGGCGGCTATATAAGGGATACCCGTGAGGTAAGTACCCGTTTTTATTTCGATACCGGCGCCGGCCTCTGTGTTTTGCTGAATTCCGATTTTATCCGGGACAGTTCCATTCTTAATCAGGAAAAAAAGCCGCTGCCCACGCAGGCACAGGGCATGGGAGGAAAGACCAATATGATGGTAACCACCATGAAGGAATTCCGCCTGGGACCCTATAAATTCAAAAACATCCCCATTCACATTTTCGAAGACGAATACAACGTGACTTCCTATCCTTACCTGGCCGGTCTGATAGGAAACGATATCCTACGCAGGTTTAATATTATCCTGAACTACGATAAAAGAACTTTTTACCTCATGCCCAACTCCCACTACAGGGATCCTTTCGATTATTCCTATACGGGGCTCGGGTTGTACTGGGTGGATAATGAAATCCGCGTGGGAGACGTCATGAAGGACTCACCGGCAGATAAGGCCGGATTCAAAGTGGACGATGTCGTCATTGCGGTAAACAACAATCTTTCGCAGAATCTCCAGCTTTATAAATCCATGCTTCAGAATGCAGGCGACAAAGTGCGCTTTGTCGTAAAAAGGCCTGAGGGCCTGGTCGAGCTGAATATGAAAATTAAGAGTATCCTCTAAGCTTTCCTTCAGGCATTATTTCAACTCTTGTTACCTTGCAGTTCTTTTACCGGAACGAAACAGGATTACTATGCAGATCGACTTCAAAAAGTTTACCCTGGGTAACGGATTGCGACTCCTCGTGCATGAAGACCACAGCACGCCCATGGCCGTGGTAAATGTGTTATATGATGTGGGCGCCCGTGACGAGGACCCTTCCAGGACCGGATTTGCCCATTTGTTTGAACACCTGATGTTCGGAGGCTCCGTGAATATCAGGGATTTTGAAAACCCCCTCCTGATGGCTGGAGGCGAGAACAACGCCTTTACCACCAACGACCTTACCAATTATTATATCCAGTTGCCTGCGGAGAATATCGAAACCGCCTGCTGGCTGGACAGCGACCGGATGCTTTCCCTCGCTTTCAGTGAAAAAAGCCTGGATGTACAGCGTAAAGTGGTTTGCGAGGAGTTTAAAGAACACTACATCAACCGCCCTTATGGCGACGTTGCGTTTAAAGTAAGGGAGCTGGCCTTTAAAGCCCATCCTTATCGCTGGATGACTATCGGGCAGGAATTAAGCCATATCGAAAATGCCAGGCTTTCGGATGTAAAAGCTTTTTTTAAAAAACATTATTGCCCTGTCAATGCCATCCTGGTCATTGCGGGGAATATAAAAACGGACCGGGCATTGGCCCTGGCCGAAAAATGGTTTGGATCCATTCCGCCGGGAGAGAAATACGAAAGGAGACTTCCGGTAGAACCCGAACAGACCCAGGCCCGCATACTTGAAGCCAGGTCGGATGTACCGCTGGATGCCCTCTATAAAGCGTTTCATGTGGGGGCCAGGGCCGACAAATCGTATCACGCGATGGATCTGATCACCGAACTTCTCGGCGGTGGCGGCTCTTCACGCCTTTTTCAATCGCTCGTGAAAGAGAAAAAACTTTTCAGCAATATCGAATGCTATCATTTTGGGTCATCCGATCCTGGTCTGCTGATGATCGAGGGAAAGCTTATTAAGGGTGTGCCCATGACAACAGCCGATCTGGCCATCCGGGAAGAGCTGGACAGACTCTGTTCTGCCGAAATCGCCGAAAAAGAGCTGATGAAAGTGAAAAACAAAACCGAATCCGCGATCCTCTTTGAAGACATGAGCCTGATGAACCGTGCCTCCAACCTGGCTATGTATGAACTGATGGGAGATGCGGGTCTGATGAATACCGAACTGGAAAAATACCTTGGTATAACCCCCCGGGAGGTTCATACCCTGGCCAATAAAATATTTGACGAAAGGAATTCGAGTACGCTATTTTATTATAGCAACAATTAAACCCTTTGAATATGTTGAACCGGAAAACCGCGCCGGTCATAACCGATGCGGTAAAATTTGAATTGAGTCTTCCTCCTTCCCGTCAGTTCACACTTCAGAACGGGGTGGATGTTTATATGGTGGATATGGGTACGGTGGATACCCTGATGTTGAATTTCGTCTTCTACGCGGGAAACAATTACGAACAGAGAAATCCCGAAGCGGCAGCCGCGAACTACATGCTGAAAAGCGGCACCAGCAAAAAAAATGCATTTGAAATCAATGAATATTTTGAGTACTATGGGGCTTACCTCAACCGGAGTGCAGGACATGAGACTGCGGAGATCAGCCTCCATTGTATGAAAAAACATTTTTCAGAGCTTACCCCTGTGATCGCTGAACTCATTGCAGATTCCATATTTCCCGACGAAGAACTGGAGATTTATAAAAGGAATATGCAACAGCGTTTGCAGGTAAACCTTAGGAAAAACGACTATGTCGCCGGCCGTCTGATCGACTCTTATCTTTTCGGGAAAGAACATCCCTATGGCAGGTACAGCAGCCCCGAAGATTACCAGGCATTAAATACGGCGAGTCTGAAGGAGTTTTATAAAAAATACTACCAGCATGGACGCTGCGTGATCTTTGTAGCGGGGCCGCTGCCGGAAAATATACAACAGGATATAGAAAAGAATTTTGGTCATCTTCCGCTGACCGGTTCCGGCCGGCCCGATGATCGTTCCGGTGCGATCCTGCCGGCAACGGAAAAAAAATACAGGATTACCAACGATCCGGACAGCGTGCAGGGCGCGATCCGCATGGCGCGCAACTTTCCGAACCGTCATCATCCGGATTTCCAGAAAATGCAGGTGCTGAATAACGTCTTCGGTGGATTTTTCGGATCGCGCCTCATGAGCAATATCCGGGAAGACAAAGGGTATACCTACGGCATCCATGCTTATCTCGCCAACCTGATACAGGATTCGGCCCTCATGATTTCTACCGAAGCCGGCAGGGACGTGACGGAGGAAACGATTGCGGAAGTTTATAAGGAGATGAAAAGAATATGCGATGAACCGATTCCGGAAGAAGAACTGCTCACTTCAAAAAACTTTATGATCGGCACCCTGCTCGGGGACCTCGACGGACCCTTCCAGGTTTGCGGCAGGTGGAAGAGTCTGGTATTAAACGGACTTTCTGCAGACTACTTCTACCGGGGCATTGAGACCATCCGGAACATAAAGCCACAGGAATTGCAGGAGCTGGCCAATAAATATCTTGTCGCGGCCGATTTTTACGAGCTGGCCGTGTTTTAAGGACCGGATTCAGTATTTTCACTTGTAAAATCGCAGTTATGAATATCCTGCTGAGAATTGTCATTTCTGCAGTAGTGGCATTTGCCCTGTCCCATATCCTGGGCGGCGTTCATATCGAATCCTTCGTCACGTCACTGATTCTGGCGGTGGTATTGGGGCTTTTAAATCTTTTTGTAAAGCCCATACTCATTATACTTACCCTGCCGATCACCATTTTTACCTTCGGACTTTTCCTGTTTGTCATCAATGCACTTATCGTATTGCTGGCCGCCAAATTCGTCAATGGTTTCCGTGTCGATAGTTTCTGGTGGGCTCTTCTCTTCAGCCTCCTGCTTTCGTTATTGACTTCATTTCTGTATAACAAATCCACAGAAACAGGAAAATAAGACCGGCGCCATTAACCATGATCCACTATGTTTTTCGACCGTAAAGATTTCTCCGACCAATTACTGCTGGATCTGTACAGAAGCCTTCTTTTCCCGCGTATGGTTGAAGAAAAAATGCTTGTTCTCCTGCGCCAGGGAAGGATTAGCAAATGGTTTAGCGGAATCGGACAGGAAGCAATCTCAGCCGGCGTGGTCAAAGCGCTCGCGCAGGATGAGTGGATCATGCCCCTCCATAGAAATCTGGGCATCTTCACCGGCAGGCAGATGCCGCTGCATAAACTGTTTCTTCAATGGCAGGGCAACGAACAGGGTTTTAGCCGGGGAAGGGAAAGAAGTTTTCATTTCGGATCCCGCGAGTATCATATCTGCGGGATGATCTCCCATCTGGGTCCCCAGCTCGCGCTGGCAGATGGTGCCGCACTGGCTGCCAAATTAAAAGGGGAACAAAAAATTGCACTGGCTTTCACAGGCGAAGGCGGAACAAGCGAGGGCGATTTTCATGAAGCACTGAATCTTGCGGCAGTCTGGGAGCTTCCGGTTATTTTTATTATCGAAAACAATGGTTACGGACTCAGTACCCCGGTTTCAGAACAGTATCGCTGCAGCCGCCTTGCGGATAAGGGGATCGGGTACGGGATGGAATCTATCCAGATCGACGGAAATAATGTGCTGGATGTGTACGATACAATTAAGGGAGTGCGCGAATACTGCATCAGGGAACAAAAACCCTACCTGATAGAATGCATGACGTTCAGGATGAGGGGTCACGAAGAAGCCAGCGGTACACGGTATATACCTCCGGAACTGTTTGAACAATGGTCGAAGAAAGATCCGATTACCACCTATGGCCAATTCCTGATGGAAAAGGGCATCCTCAGGGAAGAATTGATAAAGGACATCAGGGACGAATTCAAAAGCATTATTGACGAAGCCGTTTCTGTTGCAGAACCGCCTCTTGTGCCCGATACGAGAAAGGAACTGCGGGACATGTATGCCGTCACGGGTCCGTATGGTTTTCCGCCCACGGATGAAGAATCCGAAGAACAGCCGTCAAAAAAATTTTTTGAAGCCATACGTGAGGGTCTTTGGCAGAGTATGGAAAAGCAGGATAACCTCTTGTTGATGGGCCAGGATATAGCCGCCTATGGTGGAGCTTTTAAAATCACCGAAGGGTTTTTTGAACGTTTTGGAAAGGAAAGAGTCCGCAATACGCCCCTTTGCGAGAGTGCTGTGGTGGGCGCCGCGCTCGGGCTGTCACTTGAAGGATTTAAAACCGTTATGGAAATGCAGTTCGCGGATTTCGCGACAGCGGGTTTTAACCAGATTGTGAATAATCTGGCCAAGATTCATTACCGGTGGGGACAAAAAGCCGATGTGGTAATCAGGATGCCAACCGGTGCCGGTGTTGGAGCCGGCCCGTTTCATTCCCAAAGCAATGAAGCCTGGTTTACTCATGTTCCTGGACTCAAAGTAGTATATCCCTCCAACCCGGCGGATGCGAAGGGCCTGATGATCGCGGCCATACTGGATCCCAATCCCGTACTGTATTTTGAGCATAAGGCTTTGTACAGAAGCATCAGCGGCCCGGTTCCCGAATCCTATTATTGCACCGAAATCGGAAAAGCAAATCTGGTTCAGCCCGGTAATGATATCAGTATTATAACCTATGGCGCAGGTGTACACTGGGCAAGGACGCTTGCATCCTCAAAGCCCGGGTTGTCTTTTCATATCCTGGATTTGAGAACCCTGTTGCCTTTGGATCTGGATGCCATCCGCGAAGCGGTTGCTCAAACGGGTAAGGTGATCATCCTGCACGAGGACACGCTTACCGGTGGAATCGGGGGAGAGATCAGCGCATGGATAGGGGAACATTGTTTTGAACTGCTGGATGCCCCGGTAATGCGTTGCGCTTCCATTGATACTGCGATACCCTTCAATATTGAACTGGAAAAAAATTTCCTGGCTTCGTCCAGACTGGAGGAAACAGTAGACAGGCTGCTCGCCTATTGATTTCCGGCCTGTTCGTTGGCCTTATAAACCCTGAGAAAATTTTCGCCCAGAATTTTACGGATATCCTTTGAGCTGTACCCGCGAAGGACAAGGGCTTTGGTGATCTTCGGATAGTCTTCCACTCCGTCCAGACCCTGGGGCGCTGAGTCGATCCCGTCAAAATCTGAGCCGAGCCCGACATAGTCCACACCCACCAGTTTGACGATATATTCAATATGGTCGATCAGCATTGACAATGGCGGCCTCAGGTTTTCAAAATCGGAATGGTAGACGGTGGCAAAATATTTTGCTATCTGTGCATCCGTTTTTTTCAACGCATTAAGTGAATCCAGTTCCGGCTGGTGCGCGTGCAGCAGGGCCAGATAATTTTTAAAGAACAAGGAATCTATAAACCCTGAATAGAAGTTTACCTGGATCACTCCGCCGTTTTTTGCAATAGCTCTGATCTGGTCATCTTTCAAATTTCGGGAAACCGGACATAATGTGTAAACCGAGCTGTGGGAGGCAATAACCGGTTTGGTGGTAACACTCAGTACGTCCCAGAATGTCTTCTCTCCTACATGGGAGATATCTACGAGCATGCCCAGCCTGTTCATTTTTTGCACTACCTGTTTTCCGAAAGTATTCAGCCCGTAGGGCGTCACTTTGAAAGCCTGCGCGAATTCGTCATGAGCCGAAGTGGCCCAGGATGTACTGTTATTCCAGGTAAGCGTCATATACCGGACACCGCGTCGGTAGAAGCTGTCGAGATATTCCAGGTTGTCTTCTATCATATGACCCCCTTCTACGCCCGACAGGCATGCCAGCTGCTTATGGTGAACAGCCTTTAGAATCTCTTTATAGGTATATACCATTTTCATGGTTTTCGGATTGCGGGCGACAATAGCATAGAGCGTGTCGAGTTCACGGTTTGCGTAAGCAAAAGCAGATCCTTTTCCGAAATGTTCGTCACAGAATACAGAAAACACCTGAACCTTAACACCACCTTCCGCCATACGGGAAAGGTCGGAATAGGTAGTGCCTTTCAGCTGCTGATCAAATACAAGGCTGTCTTCTACTGCCTTGCTGAGAAAATCGTTGTGGGTATCTACCAGAATGCCATCGAAATGGATCTTAGCTGCTGACTGTGCTTTTGAAAATGTTGAAAGGGCAAGAAGAAAGAAAACCAGGGAAAGGCGCATATTTGTATCTGGGTTGTAATCGATAAAAATAAATCTTTCAAGGTTGGATCCGGAGATCATCCGCAAATATTGTCTGGAAAAGAAATCGGTAAAAGAATCTTTTCCTTTTGGAGAATCCACGCTGGTATTTAAGGTGAGCGGTAAAATTTTCCTGCTCATGAGCCTTAATGACCATCCCCTGCAGTTTAATGTAAAGTGTGATCCTGAAAAAGCCCTGGAGCTGCGTGAATCGTATACTGCCGTCATCCCCGCATACCACATGAATAAAAAACACTGGAATACGATCATCGTAGACGGCACCCTCAGTTCGGGGCAGATTCGGGAAATGATTGATGATTCTTATGCGCTCGTTGTCCGCAGCCTGCCTTTAAAGGAAAGAAAAAAGCTGATGTAGCGGTGTCAGCCCGGAGAATAATACATCAGGGCAATTCAGAGATAATAGCGGTTTCTTTCAATCTCATCCCTGACGACGTCCGGCACAAGGAAGCGGATGGATTTTCCGTCCCTGACCATTTCCCGGATATGGGTAGCCGAAATCTGCAGGAGCGGGGCTTTCAAAAGGTGGACTTTTGCTTCCGGGAATTCCGGGATCTGATCGAAACCGGCCCGCTGATAAATAATCACGGGTGTGTCTTTTAAAAGCTGCCGGTAGTTTTTCCAGCGGTCGAGATTCTGGTAGCTGTCGCTGCCCATGACAATGGAAAATTCATGCTGGGGATATTTCTCTCTGAGATAGGTAAGGGTGTCGATGGTATAGGACGGACGGGGAAGTTTAAATTCTATATCTGTCGCCCGTAACCGCTTTTCCCCTTCGATAGCTGCTTTAACTAGATAAAGCCGGTGATATTCATTGAGGAGTCCGGCCGACGGCTTTAAAGGGTTTTGGGGCGACACAACAAACCATACCTGGTCCACGCCGGCTGACTGGGCGACATGACTGGCAATGATCAGGTGGCCATGATGTATAGGGTTAAAGGATCCAAAATACAAACCAACATTCATCTAATATATTGAATATCAATTACTTGTGGTAATTAGGCGGGCAGCAGGTCGACGAATATGTTTTCTGCTTCATCCAGCCGCAGGCTAAGCTGGTAGCCCGCCACAGCAATAGAGATAGGATCACCAAGCGGGGCTATTTTTTCCACTTTAATAACTTCCCCGGGTACACAGCCCATTTCCATAAGTTTCAGGAAAACATCGTTTTTTTCAAAAGAATGGATTCTGGCCAGGGCACCGGTTCTTAACTCTGAAAGTCGTTTCATCGTAAGAACAAAAGTAGCTTTGTTGACCCATAACCAGTTTACGATTTTCGGAAATGCCAAAACACCCTCCTGTTCAGTTTCATTTTCTCGCACCCTGCCCGCTTAAGGCAAGAACAAGGCTCAAGGCCTGGATAAACTCGCTCTTTAAAAAACACGGGCGTAAACTGGAATCCCTACAGATTATATTTTGCAGCGACGCTTACCTGCTCGACTTAAACAGGCAATTTCTAAAGCATGACTATTATACTGATATCCTGAGCTTTCCTTTGTCGGACCCGGGTGTGCCCCTGGCGGCAGAAATTTATATCAGCGTGGACCGGGTTAAAGACAATGCGGGGAATCTTGGATGCCCGTTTCGGCAGGAAATCCACCGGGTCATATTCCACGGAGCGCTGCATTTCCTGGGTTTCCGTGATAAAACCCTCAAAGACCAGAAGAAAATGAGAGAAATGGAAGAAAAATGTTTACGGTTATACTTTAAAACAGTCTCGTCCACTTGACCGCGGCGGGTAATGTTCCACGTGAAACGCCCTTCCAATTCAAATAAACCCGTTGTCGCTGTTCCACGTGGAACTATATTTTTGGCTTAATTGTTCTGGCCAGCCCGTTACCACCATACTGGGCCCACACTAAATCTGAACAAACACGGTATTACCCTTTACTTCTTCGTGAAACGTCAGATCGTCTACCAAAGCAGGATAACCTAATTTTGCCGGATGTTTTCAGACTATGATCTTATTGTGGTGGGTGCCGGACATGCCGGTTGCGAGGCAGCCGCTGCGGCCGCCAATATGGGTTCAAGGGTATTGCTTATCACCATGAATCTCCAGACAATCGCCCAGATGAGTTGCAATCCGGCCATGGGTGGTGTAGCCAAGGGCCAGATTGTACGTGAAATTGATGCCCTCGGCGGGTACTCGGGAATAGTCACCGACAAAAGCATGATACAGTTTCGCATGCTCAATAAGTCAAAGGGTCCCGCGATGTGGAGCCCCAGGGCACAGAGTGACCGGATGCTCTTTGCCGCAACCTGGAGGGAAATGCTCGAGAAGACACCCGGGGTGGACTTCTACCAGGATATGGTAAAGGGTCTGCTCATTGAAAAAGGAAAGGTTTGTGGAGTACTAACCGGAATGGATAACCGAATCCGCTCGAAGGCGGTGGTGCTGACAAATGGGACCTTCCTGAATGGAATTATACATATTGGTGAAAAACAGTTTGGCGGTGGAAGAATGGCCGAAAAAGCCGCGACCGGGATTACTGAACAGCTCATTGCGGAAGGATTTGAATCCAACCGGCTAAAGACAGGCACGCCACCCCGTATCGACGGACGCAGTCTGGACTTTAGCAAAATGGAAGAACAAAAAGGAGATGAAGACATTGTCGGATTTTCTTTCCTGGATATCCCTCTGCCTAAAGATCAAAGGAGCTGCTGGATAACCTATACCAATTCCGTCGTTCACGACATCCTTAAAACCGGGTTCGACAGAAGTCCCATGTTCGCCGGCCGGATAGACGGCGTAGGTCCGAGGTATTGTCCCAGCATTGAGGATAAACTGAACCGGTTTGCAGACAAGGAACGACACCAGCTTTTTATAGAACCCGAAGGCTGGAACACGGTGGAAATATATGTCAATGGGTTCAGCACATCTCTTCCGGAAGAGGTTCAGTACGAAGCTCTTCGTAATATACCCGGTTTTGCCCACTTTAAAGCTTTCAGGCCAGGATATGCGATTGAATATGATTACTTCCCACCCACCCAGCTTAAGCACAGCCTGGAAACAAAAAATCTCGAAAATCTCTTCCTTGCCGGACAAATCAACGGTACCACGGGATACGAGGAAGCGGCCTGTCAGGGTCTGATGGCAGGTATAAATGCCCATCAAAAAATCAATTTTCTTGATCCTGTGGTACTTAATCGAAGTGAAGCATATATCGGCGTTCTGATTGACGACCTTATCAGCAAAGGCACAGAAGAACCCTACCGAATGTTTACATCGAGGGCGGAATTTCGGACTCTGCTTCGCCAGGATAATGCGGATCTTCGGTTGACTGAAAAAAGTCACGCATTTGGTCTGGCAGGAGAGAACCGACTTGAAATAGTAAATCGCAAGAAAAATGACATTTTGCAAATCCACAGGATACTTCATGAAGTGTCCATAGATCCGGAGGAAGCAGAGCAGGTTTTAAGCGAAAAAAATCAGTCCCCCCTCCTTCAAAAGCAAAAAGCCGCCACGCTGCTTTTAAGACCCAACCTTGGGCTCGCGGCTCTGAAGGATGGAATTCCCCAACTTGACGGGAAACTGGCAGGGTTTGGCCGGGAATCGCTTGAGCAGGCTGAAATCCAGCTGAAGTATGAAGTATACATAAAAAAAGAAAGGGAACTCGCCGGGCGGATAGCGCAACTGGAGCAGCTATCCATACCTGAAAGCTTTGACTACGACCGCTTGTCCGCCCTTTCCATGGAAGCGCTGATGAAATTTAAAAAAATCAAACCCCGCACCCTCGGACAGGCAAGCCGGATCAGCGGGGTCAACCCCACCGATATTCAGATACTGATGGTGTATATGGGACGTTGATCAGAGTCCGTAACGCCTGCTTATTTCCAGCATGCGTTCAATGGGCAGGCGCGCTTTTTCCAACAGGTCAGGTGCCATGATAATTTCAGGCAGCTCATATTCCATACAGACATATAGTTTTTCGAGTGTGTTCAGTTTCATGTATGGACAGTCATTGCAGGCGCAATTATTTTCAGGTGGCGCAGGAATAAATTTTTTATTTGGAGACAACAGTTGCATCTGGTGCAGGATGCCGGATTCTGTTCCGACAATATATTCACCGGAAGAATCCTTCTGCGTGAATTTTAATAAGGCCGTGGTGGAACCGATGAAATCTGCCATCTTCAATACAGGTTCTTCACATTCCGGATGAGCTATGAATTTTGCATTCGGATGACGCATCTTCAGCTCGGATATTTTTTTTACACTGAAAATTTCATGAACAATGCAGGCGCCGTTCCACAACAGCATGTCCCTTCCCGTCTTCTTCTTCAGATAAGCGCCCAGGTTTTTGTCGGGGGCAAAAATGATTTTCTGTTCCTCAGGCAGGCTTTCAATTATTTTTTCTGCATTCGATGATGTACAGATGATGTCGCTTTGGGCTTTTATTTCTGCAGAGCAATTGATATAGGAAATCACCAGGTGGTCCGGATGATCTTCCCTGAATTTCCTGAAAAGGTCAGCAGGAGCGGAGTCTGCCAGTGAACAGCCGGCTTTCATATCAGGAAGGAGCACTTTTTTATCCGGATTAAGAATCTTCGCCGTCTCTGCCATGAAATGCACGCCGGCAAAAACGATTATATCCGCCCGGGTGCGTTCCGCTTCCTGAGCCAGACCAAGGCTGTCACCAATGAAATCGGCCACGTCCTGGATATCAGCTTCCTGGTAATAGTGCGCCAGCAAGACCATATTCTTTTCCTTCTTCAGTTTTTCTATTTCCTGAAAAAGATCCAGCGCCGGGTCGACCGACACATCCAGAAACCCTTTCCGGCTGACCTGCATTTTTGCTTCCTCGATGTTAATAACAGCCATAGTAATTATAAATACATTATTTATATAAATAGATCTACTACTATTATACGCTGGGTTTGTGGATAAACCGTGCCTTCCGGAGACAAAGTTCAGGATATTTATTATTGTCCACCCGAATTAACCGGTTTTGCACAGCAAATAAAGCAGGCGCAAAACGGTTTCCAGCGAAATACACAATCGATCTTCATTTCGCGGGTCTGGATAACTATTTCCCAACACACGCACAATAAAAAACCATGACAACAAGGTCTTTGTTCACGCGTTGCTGGAATGACGGGACGGACGATCGTTTTTTTCCCATTCGATCCACGTTTTTTAACGGGGCTAAGGCGTGTTTTTCCACAGATTCCAAGGGTTATTCCCTCTATTCATAGAACTCATGTTCCACTTCACAACCTTTTGTTTCACGTAAATTCTTCGTCAGAAAAACTTTTCTGGTTATTACGGATCAAAGCCCTGTTAAACCGAGTACCCATGGGCATTACAGGGATTTCCACAATTTGTTCATAACCTTTTTTCCTATATTTTTGCCATCCTTTCAAAAATTTGATCATATATATATATGTCTATCATACAGAAAATAAGAGATAAGGCGGCCTGGCTCGTGTTTATTCTGATTGCGGTGAGTCTGATCGGATTTCTCCTGATGGATGCTTCCGTCGGCAGCCGGCGTCTCGCGGGCACTTCCTCCGGAGTCATCGGTACAGTGAACGGGGAAAAACTCGATTATGCTGATTTCCAGAAACAGGTGGCAGAGACAGAAGAAAGATACAAAAGCCAGGGATATCCGGTAAATGATATGCTTTCCCAAAATATCCGCGAGCAGGTATGGAAGCAGTTTGAAGACAACGCCATTCTGGACAAGGAATACCAGAAGCTTGGTCTGGATATCACTGAAAAAGAACTCAACGACATGCTCGTGGGTCCGGATGCCCTGCCGGAAATAAAAAGAGCTTTTACGGACCCCAATACAGGTGTATTCGATGCACCTCAGGCGGCGGCCCGTATCAACCAGCTTCGAACCATTTATATGGGCAATAAGAAAAACGACGAAACGTATCCGATGGCCCAAAACTTTTTCGAACAGGCCATCCCGCAGTTTATCCGGATGCGCCAGCGCGAGAAGTATATTTCCCTGATCGGCCAGACGACCTATATCCCAAAATGGATGATCGAAAAAACAAATGCCGACAACAGTCAGATCGCTTCGGTCAATTTGGTGAAAGTGCCCTTTCAGACCATTTCAGATTCTCTGGTGTCTGTTTCCGATGCCGAGGTTCAGTCCTATCTCGATGCGCACAAATCGCAGTTTGACCAGGAAGAATCCCGCGTCATTTCCTACGTAAGCTTCAGCGCCGCACCTACCCCTGCTGACAGCGCCACTATTTTTCAGCAGATGGAAAGCCTGAAACCGGAATTTTCCGGAACGAAGGATGTAGAAGGCTTTATGGTTAAAAACGGAACGGAGACTAACTTTTCAGATCATTATATACCTAAAACTGCCGTAACAGGGTCCAGAAAAGACTCTATTCTTAACCTGCCGGTGGGCGGAGTTACCGGCCCTTACCTGGATGGTAACAATTATGTACTGGCCCGTATCATGGATGTCAAGACCCTTCCCGATTCTGTAAGAGCACGTCATATACTTATTTCAGTGAACGATCCGAAAACGGGTCAGCCCAAATTGGATGACAGTACCGCCAAAAACCGGATAGACAGCATTAAAACACTGCTTGACAAAGGCCAGCATTTCGACAGCCTGGCATTTCAATTTTCCGAAGATGAAGGAAGCCGGATCAAGGGCGGGGATCTTGGATATTTTGGTCCCAACCAGATGGTGAAAGAGTTTAATGATTTTGGCTTCAATGGAAAAAAGGGAGATATTAAAATAGTAAAAACGCAGTTCGGCTATCACCTGATTGAAATTCTCGACCAGAAAAATTTTGAACCGGCGTATAAAGTAGCTTATTTCTCCCGACGTATAGAACCAAGCCAGGAAACTGACCAGAATGCTTCAGGACTGGCAAGCCAGTTTGCAGGAGAAAACCGCGACAAAAACGCTTACGACGCGGCGGTTAAAAAATCAAAACTGCACTCTCTCACGTCTCCCGAAATTCTGCCGACAGATTATACCATTCAGGGCCTTGGGTCCAGCCGCAGCCTTGTACGGTGGATCTATTCGGCAAAACCCGGCGAAGTATCAGAATCTTATCCTGTTATGGACAAATACGTCGTAGCTGTGCTGACTGAAATAAATAACAAAGGCACCATGCCGCTGGCAAAGGCTAAATCGATGATCGTCCCAATATTGAGAAACCAGAAAAAAACTGAGCTGATCACGGCTAAAATCGGTTCCGCGGCTACACTTGAAGCGGTTTCTACGGCAGTTGGTCAGCCCGTTACGCATGTCGACAGTATCCAGTTTTCCACTCCATACATCCCCAATCTGGGCCCGGAACCCAGGGTGGTCGGTTATGCTTTCGACAAGCAGCTTTCCGGAAAAGCGGTTTCTTCACCGGTGGGTGGAAACGAGGGCGTTTTTGTTCTTAAAGTGGAAAACGTCAGTGCAAAGGCCAATTATAATGTGGATATTGAACAGGCAAGAAAAGCGATTCTGCAGACACAGGAATCGCTGATTCAGAGAGCAGGTACAGATGCGCTGAAAAAGACGGCGAAGATAAAAGACGACCGCGGCAAGGTTCTCTAAACAAAAGCGGGTATGAATAGTTATTAAAGCGGGCATACCCGCTTTTTTTATGCCCGGGACGGTGCTAAATTTGTTTTATGACGGAAGAAATAATAAACAAGATCAGCCAGAGTTCCCTGATTACCCTCGATCTGGAACAATTCCTGCCCAGGGAAAACATCAGACTGTTCGACCTGAAGCCTTTCCTGTTTATGGAGCTCATTCTTAAAGAAAAAGATTTCAGGGCCGCGCTGGCCGCGGAAGACTGGACACAATACAAAGATCAGATAGTAGGTGTTTTTTGTTCAGCCGATGCCGTCATACCCGTCTGGGCCTATATGCTGGTGGTGAGTTACATTCAGCCCTTTGCGAAAGAAGTGATCCTGGGTGAATCGGAAACGGTGACCCGGCAGATCGTTATACGTAATATACAGGCATTGAATCCGTCTGACTATCAGGATCAGCGCGTGGTAGTGAAAGGATGCGGAGAAAGACCCGTAGGAGACTATGCTTTTCTGGAGATTACTAAACTTCTGAGGCCTGTGGTTAAGTCCATCATGTATGGCGAGCCATGCAGCACCGTACCGGTTTATAAAGCAAAAGCCGGTGGATAGAAGTGGAGGCTAAGCGTTTCAGATTTTAAACCGATCCCTTACAGCAGAGTTCCTTTAAGGATAAGAAAAGCAACCGAAAAATAAATGATGAGCCCCGTTACATCTACCAGCGTGGCGACAAAGGGTGCAGACGAAGCCGCAGGATCAGCGCCCAGTTTTTTCAGGATGATGGGCAGCATCGAACCGGAAAGTGTACCCCACATCACCACTCCCAACAGGGAAAAACCAACCGTGAATCCCACGAGCATCCAGTGGTCTCCATAATCATAAAAATGAAAGTGCTGCCAGAGAAAGATCCGGAGAAAGCCCACCAGTCCGAGGATCGATCCCAGTACGAGTCCGGAGTAAATTTCCTTGCGCATGACGTAGAACCAGTCGCGGAATTTTATTTCTCCCAGGGCCATGGCGCGAATGATGATGGAAGAAGCCTGTGATCCTGAATTACCTCCACTGGAAATGATCAGCGGTATGAAAAGCGCCAGTACCACCGCCTTGCTTATTTCTCCTTCAAAAAATCCCATGGCCGTGGCCGTGAGCATCTCCCCGAGGAAAAGGATAACAAGCCAGCCAGCGCGCTTTTTGACGAGGCGGCCAAAGGAAATCGTTGTATATGGCTCTTCCAGGGCTTCAGAACCCCCGATTCTTTGAATTTCCCGGGTGTTTTCCTTTTCTGATAGTCGCAATACATCGTCCAGTGTGACGATGCCCAGCAATACGCCCGAGTCGTTAATTACCGGGAGTGCATAGCGGCTGTTGTTCCGGAAAATGGTGATGGCTTCTGTTTGGGCGTCGTTCACGCGCAGGGCGATGAATTGCCTGTCCATTAGTTTCTCCACCGGGGTAGAGGGATCCACGATTAGAAACTCCTTGATATTGATGTCGTCGATCAGAACACCGCTGTCATCGACCACGAACACAAAATTCAGGGTTTCCGCCGCCTGGCCGCGCTGACGGATAATATCCAGCACCTGCTGCACCGAATCGGTTGATTTAATCGCCAGATAGTCGGGTGTCATCAGACGCCCGACTGAACCATCGGGATATCCGAGAAGGATCAGTGTTTCGGCCCTGGTTTCCGGCGAAAGAACTTTCAGCAGTTCCTTTACCGCATTGCCGGGCAAAAGACCGAGAAATGCCGTACGGTCATCGGGCTGGAGTGCATTGAGAAGTTCTGCCGCCTTGTCATCGGGCAAAGACCGGATAATGATCTCCTGTTTTTTCTTTCGCAGGAACTTGAAAACACGCGCGGCACTTTTGATATCTATGTGCTGGAAGAGCTTTCCGGCCCAGTTCGTATAGCGATTGGTAAATTCAATGATATCCCGGGGAGAAAGCTTATTCAGCTTAACGAACTCCGTAAGCCGGTTGTTTTGCAGAAGGTTCTTGATATCATTTAAGTTTGGCATATCCTACGAATTGTTATCCTAAAGTTCAGGTTTTCATTGTGGAATTTTCCAGTCAGGTTTATATTTCAATCACCTCACCCCGGGCATCAGAAAATGCACTTCCGATAAGGGAGTGCGTTCCGGCACCGTGAAAGTAGTGAGGCTGCTTTACAGGGGCAGATTCGATTAACTGAATAATGGATTTCCAGCTGCACTGCGGGCCTTCACAGTAAATAATGAGTTCCGCGTCAGTTTCCGATTCTGCAGGCATAAAATTTTTTTCCAATAGTTTCTTTCGGCATTCTGCTCCCGACCCGGCATCGCCGGACAACCAGAAACGACGCACCGGATGGCTGTGGGTATTCCGCCGAGAGGGCCCGTTGAAGCGGGCCTTCAGCTCACGAAACCGGATGGCCGACCGGATCAGAAATCCAACAAATGCCGAATGATGCCTGAAATATTTATGCCTGAACAATTCCATGGCTTCATGAAAATGGAAGGCATAGCGGGCATCCCTGTTTGTACTTTCCCCCTTGAAATGAATTATGGACGTTTTCGCCAGATAGAGGTTCTGAAAGCCGGCCTGGCGGATACGCCAGCTCAGGTCGATGTCTTCAGCATACATAAAAAAACGCTCGTCGAATCCTCCCGTAATATCAAGCACTGATTTCCTGACCAGCATGAAGGCCCCTGATAAAATATCAATCTCATGATTCTCGTTTTCGTTTAGCTCACCCCGGTAATAGGCCGAAAAATAGGCAGACTTCGGGAAAAGGCCTGTCATTCCGGTCAGCCTGAAAAAAGAGGCCGCAGTACCTGGGAAACCTCTTTTGGATTCGCGAAGAAAACGACCAGACCCGTCTACCATCCTGACCCCGACCGCGCCCGTATGGGGACCAAAGGCCCTGATACAGGTTTCCAGACTGTCTTCGGCCAGCAGGGTGTCAGGATTCAGAAACAGAATGAATTCACCCCGGCAAAGACGGAGACCCTGGTTGCAGGCACGGGCGAAGCCGGTATTTTCGGAATTGCCCACGAAGCGGAATCCGGGAAAAAGTGGTGGCAGAAAATCCATGCTCCCGTCGGCAGAGGCGTTGTCCACGACAATGACTTCCGCCTTATCACGCAGCATGGCACTGCTTTCAATGGCTTTTTTTACCGAAGAAAGGCACTGTTCGATAAAGAAACGGACATTATAATTTATGAGAACAATGGAAATGGTCATGGTGAACCTTCTTTACGAAGTACGATTTTTTCAATTTCACGGCAAAATCGGTAGTTGGGTACATGGCGCCACGAAAAACGCTCCGCCGCGGCTTTATTATCTTTGCCGCATGTTAAAAGCCACCCTGATCAAGGCCGCGGAGCGCGCAGGCGGAGTACTCAAAGAATATTACGGACAGCATTTTAAAATTTCCAATAAAGAAGGAGTAAACAATCTTGTTACGGAAGCAGACCATGCAGCAGAAAAAGTGATCATGGAGATTATCCGGGGAAACTTCCCGGATCACCATATCCTGAGCGAAGAGTCGGGAGATATGCCCTCGTCGTCGCCCTATAAATGGATCATCGATCCCCTGGACGGTACCGTGAATTTTGCGCATGGATTGCCGATATGCTGTGTTTCGATTGGAATTGAAGAGGAGGGGCAAATGATCATGGGAGCGGTGTATAATCCCTTCTTCAATGAGTTTTATTTTGCACAAAAAGGCTATGGCGCCACACTAAATGACCAGCTGATCCGCGTTTCAGCGGAGACAAAGGTGGAAAGAGCCTGCCTGGTCACAGGTTTTCCCTATACCTATCTGGATGAACCCAATGGACCACTGGAAGTATTTTCCCGGCTGATCCGGCGGGGCGTTCCGGTGCGAAGGCTGGGATCGGCTGCCATGGACCTTTGCTGGGTAGCTGCCGGCCGCTTTGACGGGTTTTATGAACATAAACTTAATGCCTGGGACAGCGCAGCAGGATATCTTATCGTACAGGAAGCGGGCGGCAGGGTAACGGATTTCCGGGGAGAACCCTACTCGCCATACCAGCACCGGATCGTGGCAACCAACGGTAAAATTCACAGGGAATTATTAACATGGATCGACGGCTCATCATCCTGAAGCGGCTGAAAAAATTAAAAATATGGAAACGCGCACGGAAATTTCATCACTGGGAGAGTTCGGACTGATCGATCATCTTACGCGCAACATTGAAATAAAGAATGCGTCCAGCATCCTGGGCGTAGGGGACGATGCGGCCATTATTGACCATTTTGGAAAACAAACCGTAGTCACTACCGACCTTCTGATAGAAAATATTCATTTTGACCTGATTTATACGCCTCTGAAACACCTGGGATATAAAGCGGTGGTGGTGAACGTCAGTGACCTGTATGCAATGAATGCAACGCCTACCCAGATACTCATTTCCCTGGGCATCAGTAACCGGTTTAGCCTCGAAGCGCTCGACGAATTTTATGAAGGAGTGTACGCAGCCTGCGAAAAATATGGCGTCGACCTGGTCGGTGGCGATACATCTTCGTCACAAAAAGGATTTATTATTTCTGTTACTGCCATCGGGGAAGTGACACCGGACCGGTTCGTACAAAGATCTACGGCAAATGCCGGCGACCTGCTTTGCTGCAGCGGAGACCTCGGCGCAGCCTATCTCGGTCTTGTGTTCCTGGAGAGAGAGAAAAAGATATTCCTGGAAAATCCGAATATCAGGCCGGACCTGGAGGGAGAAAAATATGTAATTGGCCGGATGCTTAAACCGGAAGCCGCAAGCTCTACCATTGAATTTTTCGCGGAGCAGGAAATTGTTCCGACATCTATGATGGACATCAGCGATGGCCTTAGTTCGGAGATCCTGCATATCTGCAAGGACAGTAACCTCGGCTGCCGCCTGTACGAAGAGAAAATACCTGTTGCCGAAGAGACGCGCAATGCAGCGTTTAAATTCGAACTCGACCCTACGGCCTGCGCCCTGAGCGGAGGCGAGGATTATGAACTTTTATTTACAATCAGACAGGAAGATTACGACAAGCTGGCGCTGAATGAAAACCTGAGCGTCATCGGGTATCTGACGCCGCCGGAAGAAGGAAAGAAAATTATTACGCGGGGAGGCAGCCTGTTTGATATTACGGCCCAGGGCTGGAATGCTTTTTCAAAATAAATTATCTTGAATCGCAGAGGATGATCCGGAAACTGAAAACACTTTTAATTACGGCAACGGTATGGTTGTGCCTGAGCTCCTGCAGCTCTTCAAAGGTGAACTATGATCCAGCCAGAAAATATTCACCCGAAGTGCTTCGGGAAGATTATTCACTCTTCAGGAAAATTCTGGAATCTTCGCATCCGAGCATTTACTGGTACACGAGCAAAGACAGTATGAATTATTATTTCGACTTTGGCTACCAGTCGCTGCGGGATTCCATGACCGAACAACAATTCCGGGACAAACTGGCCTATGTCATTTCTCATGTTGACTGCGGACATACCAGCATGAAGGGTTCAAAGGCCTTCGGCCACTATGTGGATACGGCTTTTTCCATCGCTTTTCCATTTGCCCTGAAGTTTTGGTCTGACACCATGGTGGTAACTGCCAATCTGCGTCGTCGTGATTCAATCCTGCAACGAGGCACAGTAATCACCTCTATCAACGGATATACAGCAAAAGCGCTGACTGATACTTTCTTTAATTATATCACAACGGATGGCTACAGCATCAATGGAAAATTCCAGAGTCTCAGTACGGGTTTTGCTTTCGCCAATCTTTACAAGAACATTATCGGTCTTACTGATTCAATGGATATCCGTTACCTGGATGAAGAGGGCACGGAACGTCAGACCTGGGTAAAGCCTTATGATTTTCATGCAGACACCCTGGTTAAGAAGACCCTGAATCAGGGTCCACCGGCAAGAGGGAAGGGAAAGAAAAAAGATAAGCCCGTTTTGTTCCTGCCCTCCATCAATCTTCAGCTTGATACGGTGATGAAAACCGCCTTCATGACGGTAACGAGCTTTGACCGCTCGGATCACCTGCGGCGGTTCTTTAAGAAATCTTTCCGTGTAATGAAAAAAACCGGGACCAGGAACCTCATCATCGATGTACGTTCGAATGGTGGCGGCGACGCGGGCCTTTCCACCCTTCTGACCCGCTACATCATAGACCATCCGTTTAAACTGGCCGATTCCCTTTACACTGTGAAGCCACCTGCAGAATATAAAAAATACATGCAGAAAAGTTTTATAAACGGATTATGGATCAGCCTGGTGACAAGAAAAGAATCCGATGGGAAATATCATTTTCACTATTTTGAAAAGCACTACTATCATCCCAAAAAAGAGTATCATTACGACGGCCAGGTTTTTATTCTTATAGGAGGAAATTCATTTTCCGCAACCACCCTGTTTGCCGGCGCGGTGAAAGGTCAAAAAAATGTAACACTGGTGGGAGAAGAAACAGGTGGCGGATTCTATGGGAATACGGCATGGATAATTCCCGACGTAACCCTGCCCGGTACGGGGCTGCGTTTCAGGCTGCCAAGGTTCAGAATGGTGATTGACAAGAACAGGGTAAAAAACGGCCGGGGTATCCTTCCGGATGTATGGGCAGTCCCTTCCGTAGATGCGATTCGGTATAATGTGGATTTTAAAGCGATGAAAGTGCGTGAACTTATTAAACAGCAACAGGAATCCCTTTCTCTTCACAGCACTGAAACGAAACCCTGAACATGAGACGAATTCTAATCTGGCTGTTTTTCCTCCACAACCTCTCCGCGCAATCCCAGGATTCCCTTCAGCAGGCAAGATTAAAGAACCTGCAGGGAAAGATCCTTCCGTTTTCATCGATCGCTCGACAGGATTCCCTTATCCTTGTCTGCTTTTGGTCGCTTAATTCCGAAGAAAGTATTTCGGAACTCAATTATATCAACGCCAATCTGCAAAACTGGCAATCAGCGAAGCCATTCCGGTTCATGGCGGTTTCTATCGACGAAGGAAAAACAGCGAACAGGATGCGGCCCGTCTACAATATGAATGGCTGGACATTTGATGCGTATGTGGATCTCTACGGAGACCTGCGCAGGTCCCTCCATTCCAATAACCTTCCCCAGAGTTATATCCTTTATAAAAACGTGAAGATTTACGAACAGTCGGGATGGACGGAGGGTTCGGAGAATTATTTATTCCACCGGCTCACGGCCATAAAAAACTGAGCCCGCCAATTCCAGATCTGCTTTCCGGATAATGTTGAAATTGGCAACAGTACCGGTTTTAATATTTCCAAGCCCGGGTTCACCCATCAGTTTTGCAGGATAAGAAGAACACATCCTTAATGACTCTTCCAGGGGGATAAAGGCTTTTTGCACAGCATTTCTCAGGGTTGAGATCATTGTCATACAGGAACCGGACAGGGTACCGTCTGGCAGGGTGAACCGGTCGCCCCGGAAAATATGCTGGTAGCTTCCTTCCCTGATTTCAGTGACGGCATCCGTAATGAAGAAAAGGCGCTCTCCCATCATTTTTTTACTTATTCTCACGGAATTAAAGTCAACATGCACGCCATCGCAGATAATGCTGGCCATGGCGCGCGCATCATCGTAGATTGCGCCGACCATACCGGGCTCCCTCCCCTGGAGTGGTGACATGGCATTAAACAAATGCGTTGCCGCTGGTATTCCCAGTCGAAAAGCTTCCCTTGCCCTCGCATAACCGGCGTTGCTGTGGCCTGCTGATACAATAATGTTGTGATCTATCAGTATTTGTATGATTTCATCGTCACATTCTTCCGGGGCCAGCGTAACCATTCTGACCACGCCCTTGCCCTTTTCGAGCACAGGGGCCAGGTCATCCGGTCCGGGTTTTTTAATATAGGCTTCAATATGCGCGCCCCTTTTTGCAGGACTGATCCACGGGCCTTCGAGATGAAGACCCAGCAGGCCTTTTTTCCCGGAAGAAATATATTCCCGGACCACTTCTATTCCCTGCATAAAACAGCTCATGGCGTTTGTGGCCATGGTGATCATGAAATGGGAACACCCGCCGGCCGCGCAATAGGCTGCCGTTGCATCCAGGGAAGAACTGTCAACAGAATGGGAAAAAAGCCTGCCGTTGCCTCCGTAAATCTGGATGTCAATAAAAGAAGGAGCAAGAAAACATCCAGGGAAATCCCTGCGCGAAAATGCAGACGGAATTTCAGTCGGAGAGACGATGCCTGTGATACGGCCTTCATCAAGCAGAAGGGCGCGGGATGGCACCATATCCTTTCCATCAAAAATTTCATCTGCAAGAAATGCGCGTTTCATAACTCAGGATTGAATGAAAAACCGGTCGGCATCACGCCAGAAAGGAAACCGGCTGCGTACCTCATCCAGCATACCACGGTCAAGAGTATGCGAAATGATCCCCTCTTCGGATCCCAGCGTGTCAATTATTTCACCCAGCGGTCCGACGATCATGGATTCACCTCCGTACTGCAGACCTCTTCCATCTGTACCGGTCCGGTTGACGCCGGCGACAAAGCACTGGTTTTCGATGGCTCTCGCCTGCAGCAGCGTTTTCCAGGCATGACTACGCGCCATGGGCCAGTTGGCGACAACTACCAGCAGGTCGTACTCGGGATCCGAAGATTCGGTAACATGCTGCCTCAGCCAGACGGGGAAGCGTAGATCATAGCAAATCTGGAGGTTAACCTTCCAGCCTTTCACCATGGCAATCAGCCGCCTGTTTCCTGAACGGTAATGCTCGTCTTCATCTCCAAAGGCAAAGAGATGACGCTTATCGTAATACCCGAATTCACCGTTGGGAAGCATCCATACCAGCCGGTTATAATATGCATGTTCACCGGAGTCCCTGGCAATCATGCTGCCGGCGAGGATGGCCGGTTTTTCCGCCGCAGTTTTTTTCATCCATGCAATGGTGGGTCCTTCCATGGTTTCTCCCAGTGAGGCCTTGTTCATGCTGAATCCGGTAGTGAACATTTCGGGAAGCAGAATGAGTTCCGGCTTGTCCGGGATAGACGTGATCTTTTCTGAAAACATGGCCAGATTGGCAGCTTTGTCTTCCCAGAAAAGAGCAGACTGAATGAGCGATATCCTGAGATTGGTCATGAAATGAGAAGGCAATTATTCTTGCGGTGACCAGCTGTTGATGAGCGCGGCATCATATCCCTTCTGCAACAGCCACCGCCGCCATTTGTTTTTCTTTACAAAAATATTCTTTTCCTTATGAAGGGATTGCCATTTTTTTCCGGCCAGGCGCTGAAAAACCGATTTGTATTCATCCTGGTCCAGCGACTTAAGTGTTTTTTCAATACAGTATTCGCTGATTCCTTTTGACCTAAGTTCGTTGCGAATTTTCTGTGCTCCCCATCCTTTGATCCTGGATTTTCCCGATGCAAAATGAAGCGCGAAACGCTCTTCGTTGACATAGCCCAGCTCAATAAGAACGGAAACCATCTCCCCCACTTCAGTTTTGGAAAAACCCATGGAAAAAAGCTTCTGGCGCACTTCTCCCTGGCTTCTCTTCTGGTATGCGCAATATCTCTTCAGTTTGTCCAGGGCCATTTCCCTGGAAGGTTTTCCCCGGAAAGAGCCGGATCCCGACACGGTCATGGACCCAATGTAAGAAAATACAGAGGTTATTTTAAGGTTTTTCACGGTAGTGCAGGCGTTTTTAAAGCAGTAGAAAAAAATCAGTAGTTTCGTTCCAAAGTCTGTTTTCATGAAGTTTATTGTTTCGTCTTCGGCTTTGCTCAAACAACTGCAGCAGATCAGCGGGGTCATCAGCGCAAATACGGTTCTGCCCATCCTGGAGGATTTTCTTTTTGAAGTTGAAAAGAACAAACTTACCATGGTCGCTACCGATCTCGAAACCGTGATGAAAGTAAACCTCGAAGTGGAGTCCAGGGAAACAGGCAAGGTTTGTATACCTGCCAAGATCCTTATCGATTCGCTGAAGAATATCCCCGACCAGCCTCTTGCATTTACGATCGATAAACAATATTCCGTCGAAATCACAAGCGACAACGGGAAATACAAAGTGATGGGCGAAAACCCCGACAATTTCCCCAAGGATCCGACAGCCGATGACACGACCGCTTTCCAGGTGCCTGCATCCGTGCTGGTAACGGCCATCAATAAATCGCTTTTTGCAGTAAGCAACGATGATCTCCGGCCGGCGATGACCGGTGTGTTAATGGAAATGAATTCTTCGGCTATTCAGTTTGTTGCCACCGACGCACATCGTCTTATCCGCTATAAAAGATCAGACCTTTCATCTTCCAAAACGGAATCTCTTATCATCCCTAAAAAGCCGCTGAACCTGCTGAAATCTGCGCTTCCCTCTTCTGATGAAAATGTAAAACTTACTTATAACAGCAACCACCTCTTTGCAAATTTTGGAGGTCTGCAGATGAGCTGCCGCCTGATCGATGCCCGCTTTCCGGATTACAAAGTTGTTATACCGACGGACAATCCATATAAACTGACGGTGAACAGAAGCGATTTTCAAAGTGCGCTGCGGCGTGTGAGTGTATTCAGCAACAAAAGTACAAACCAGATCGTGCTGAGTATCCATGGCAGCGAATTACAGCTGGCTGCGCAGGACATTGATTTTTCTTTTGAAGGAAATGAGCGGATGAAATGCCAGTATACGGGAGAGGATATGTCTATTGCATTCAATGCAAGATTTTTAATTGAAATGCTGAATGCAACAGCTTCTGAAGAAATACGTATTGAATTGTCCACGCCTACCAAAGCCGGAATCATCAAACCTGTGGAACAGGATTCCGCGGAAGACCTGCTGATGCTGGTAATGCCTTTAATGCTGAATACCTGAGGAGTGATCAGTTTTTGTTACACAAAAACTGGAAAGGCTTTAATTCCTGTTGTCTTACAACCCGTTGAATATGCGTAGCCTTTCGCAGGATCTTATACCTGTTAAGATCAAACACTTCATGGGAGAGACAAAAATTTTCAGGCGTTTCGTACTGAAAGAGGAGATCATTTAATTTTTCGAGTTCGTTAGCCATGAACTGTTCAGTGACGAATTCATCTTTCATCAGGACAAGCAAATCTCTATCCGGTGTTTTCATTTGCAATTAGATTTTAGTATCCGACCATACCTTTGTTCAGACCACAACCACATTTCTTACTGCTTCCTCCGATATGATTGCTGGATCCGCAACTTGCGTTAACAATGCTAATCATTATTAATAAAAATATCAACAGGGTAGACGGATTTTTCATAGATTTCATTGCTCTAATTTATAAATTTTTGGGTTTAATTGCAGGATTTGTTCCCGATTTTAGAAATTTAACATGATCCCAGAAATACCCGTTTCCGTGCTGATTGCTCCGTTGGACTGGGGATTGGGACACGCAACACGCTGTATACCATTAATTAAGGAATTTATTACTCAGGGCGCGGCTGTCAGGGTGGCGTCTTCCGCTGGTCAGCTTCAGCTTATTCAGAAAGAATTTCCGGATCTCATCTGTTATGAAATCCCGGGATATGGTATCCGTCTGCATAAAGGGCCTTTTTTAAAATGGGATCTGCTGCTTCAGTCACCCGGGATCCTGGGGTCCATAAGATCAGAGTCGCGCTGGCTAAACGAACTCTGCCGGAGCTGGAAACCGGATATCGTGGTATCGGACAACCGGTATGGCATGCATATACCGGGTTCTCACTGCATTTTTATGACGCACCAGTTGGCTGTCCGGTCGGGATTTGGCCGGTGGGCGGATCGTATACTAATGAACTGGAATTACAGGTTCATAAAACGGTTTTCTTCCTGCTGGGTGCCCGATGAAGAGGGCGCATGCACTGTGGCGGGATCTCTTTCCCATCCGCCCGCTATGCCGGGGATTCCGGTACACTATATCGGCATTCTTTCCCGATTTCAACGGAGCGTAACCGAAAATGAACCCGGTCATTTGGTCTTTCTTATTTCGGGACCGGAACCGCAGCGGACGGTTTTCGAAAAACAGGTTTTCAGCCAATTGATGCAGTCCGGACGGCAGGCGGTTGTACTACGCGGAATGCCGGATGCCCAAATGCCGGCTCCCGTCCTGCGTAAGGGAGTGGAGGTATTCAACCACCTGGACGCAAACGCACTGGCCGCCGTGCTGCAAAAAGCAGAAATCGTTGTAGCCCGCAGCGGTTACAGCACGGTAATGGATTTACTGCGCCTGCGAAAAAAGTCAATTTTAATCCCGACACCCGGACAGGGAGAACAGGAATTGCTGGCTGCAGGACTTTTCAGGAAAAACTGGGCACTTGCCGTCCCGCAAAATGAATTCAATCTCGAAAAGGCGCTTTACGCCGCAGGAAAAATGGATTATAAAATTCCGGACATGCCGGACGGGGGATTTAAAATGAGGATTAAAAACCTGATGGACAGCGTGAGAAATAATTTTCTTTAAAAAAATCACTCAGGTTTATAAAAGAAAAGAAAACTTTTTTTCGAATCCCGGAAATTTTTCCATTGGTCGGTATCAACAGAAACGGCGAATACACTACAGGTCGGCATATGATCAATCGGTGACTCGGATAAGGAACCGGCGAAATCCGTAATGCCCGGGTTATGAGAAAACAGCGCCACGTGGTTGTATGCATCATCCAGCGCTTCAGCTACATGTGAAAAAATTTCGCGGTCGGCATGATAAAGGAAGGGTTCAAAACGGATTTCCTTCAATTTGCTCTTGAATTCCCCTGCAAAAAGTTCCGCCGTTGTCTTCGCCCGCAATGCAGGGCTTGATACAAACTGATCGATGGGTATATTTTTTTTGAATAATTTTTTTCCCATTTCGGCGGCTTCCCGGAATCCCCGGTCGTTCAGGGGCCTGTCAAAATCATTTGACGTGCCGAATGAATGCGAACTTTTTGCGTGCCGTACAAGTATCAGCGTTTTCATAATTCCTGATGTTTATTTTTCTAAGCCTGTACTCACATTCATACGTATGCGAAAATGCACAGTTGCCTTAAAACCCGCATTCCGTGAAAATACGTTCCCTTCTAAACAGGGAAAGTAAAAAAATCGGGCCAGAATCGTGATTTTACCTGGATTTCTACGCTTTTTGGGTCAATTTTTTTTGTATTCTGCATACAATAAAAAAGATTTAGTAAATCATTGCATAAAATAGAATGAAATAATATTTTGTCAGTCGACCCGTTTATTGAATACCCTTGAAAACCCTTGTCATGCGAACCGCTTATCGTGTGTTATCCGTTGTTACCCTCCTGTTTTTTTCCCCCATCCTTCAATCCGGGAATGGGCTGATGGCAGGAGCACTGAAAAAAAAGCCCCGCACAATTTCCCTCGTAAAAAAATCAGAGGAGTTTGAAGCCCGTGTTGGCAAACTCTATTGCGATGCAAACCTGGACGAAGCCGGTTTGAGCCGCGAAGCATTTGAATACGCTTATATAGGATATCTGCGGCTGCTCGAACAGCACCGCATTCAGAAGAGCAATGTTCTTACTATTTGTGATTTTAGCCAGTCTTCACGCAACCGGCGCTTATACGTCGTCGACCTGGAAAGCCGCCAGATCCTCCTTAATACATATGTCGCGCATGGCCGTCGTTCAGGAGGCGAATTCGCGCGGTCCTTTTCCAACAGGCGAAGTTCACACAAAAGCAGTCTTGGTTTCTATGTAACCGAAATGACCTATAGTGGAAAACACGGGCTGGCACTAAAGATGCACGGACTCGAGAAAGGCTTTAATGACAAAGCTGACCGCCGGAATATCGTTATACATGGTTCAAAGTATCTGGGCGAAGACTACCTGAAGTCCAACCGGTTCAGCGGAAGAAGTTTCGGTTGTCCGGCGGTACCAAAAGACGATGTGCAGGAACTGATCGAAGACCTCAAAGGAGGGAGCTGCTTTTTTATCTATCATCCTACAAAAAAATATCTTAATGAATCGAAGCTATTGAACGGTTAACCGGACGTAAACTCCGATGGTTTGAAGGTGAAAAGGCTCAATATAGGTTCGTACCCTAGTATTGGGCTTTTCTTTTTTTGCAGAGCAGGAATAGAGTGCAGGCAGTAAAATGTTACATGAGCCAGGCGACCGCCTGTGCGAGAACACCCACGATAAATCCCGTGACCATTTCAAAATTATTATGTGCACCGAGTATCAGCCGCGCACTGCAAACCATTCCGGCCACCAGTATGGGCAGCGTAAGATAAAGACCGGAAGCAAAGGGATCGACCAGGCTGAAAAGAATAAAAAAGCAGACCAGTCCTCCCATGGCCACGGCATGAAGGCTGACTTTGAAAAAAATAGTACACATCCAGGCGCCGCAAACCGCGAGAAAGGTGCCCAGGATAAAATGAGCAACTACAGGTGGTGTATCCGGAAGATTGCGGAATACATAGTTCGCCCAGAAATAAAAGAACATGGTAAGAATAAAACCAACGAGCCTGTCCTGACGGCTTTCCAGCTTAATAGACCCAATCAGGCGCAGTCTCCAGGCAAGGGTAAGGCTCAATACAGGAAAGATCACAGTAAAGAGTACCGTACTGATCATTCGAAAATTCCGGATTCTCCTGTCCATGCCCACAAAAGCCGATGGATGGACATAGATCAGGAAAGCCATTACATAAGAGACGATCAGCAACGGATGAAATAAAACGGAGATGAGATGGGACAAAAAACGAAGGGTGGCAGAAGGATGTGCGTCCTTCGGGGTCTTTTTTGTATGGTAGACTGCAGTATTCATTGAAAGTGCAAAATACGGCCTGTTGCGTTACCGGGCTGCCATCAGTGATTGCCGGAGAAAATAAAATGACGGAAAGCTTTTTTACAGTTCCCTTCGCAGCCGCGCGACCGGAATATTCAGTTGTTCGCGGTATTTGGCAACCGTACGGCGGGCGATATTGTATCCTTTCTCCTGCAACAGTTCGGTCAGGCGTTCGTCGCTGAGAGGTTTCTTTTTGCTCTCGCCTTCGATGAGGTCGCTTAGTATCTTTTTCACTTCCCTGGTAGACACTTCTTCACCGCTTTCCGTACTCAGGGATTCACTGAAGAAGAATTTCAACCGGTAGGTGCCGAATTCGGTCTGAACAAATTTGCTGTTGGCGACGCGGCTTACCGTGGAGATATCGAGGCCTGTTCTTTCCGCGATATCTTTCAGGATCATCGGCTTCAAAGAGGTTTCATCGCCGGTGATGAAAAATTCCTGCTGATAGTCCATGATGGTCTGCATGGTATTGAACAGGGTCTGCTGACGTTGTTTGATCGCGTCGATAAACCACTTGGCCGCGTCGATTTTCTGCTTGATAAAGAGTACGGCTTCTTTCTGGCGCCTGTCTTTTTTTGCGCTGCGGTCGTAGTCTTTCAGCATATCGCGATAGCCATCGCTTATGCGCAGATCCGGCGCATTGCGGGAATTGAGCGTAAGTTCCAGGCGGCCCGCGTTGTTGAAAATAAAAAAGTCAGGAACCACATAGCCCTCTCCCCTGCCCGCACCGCCGATATGCCCACCCGGTTTGGGATTGAGCCTTGTAATCTGACGGATTACTTCCCTGAATTCTTCTTCGGAAATGTTCAGACCACGCTGGATTTTATCGTAATGTTTCTTGGTAAACTCGTCAAAGTAATCCGAAAGCACGCTGATGGCAAGGGTTACTGATTTTCCTTCATTCTTTTTTCGGTCGAGTTGCAACAGAAGACATTCCTGAAGATCTCTTGCCGCGACACCCGGTGGATCAAAATGCTGGATCCTTGCAATCACCGCTTCCACTTCGGAATCTGTCGCTTCGATGTTCTGACGGAAAGCAAGGTCATCCACGATGGATGCCGTTTCGCGCCGCAGGTAGCCGTCGTCATCTATGCTTCCCACAATCTGTTCTGCGATTTTACGGGTACGGTCATCCACTTTCAGCAAGCCCAGCTGGTCGAGCAGGAGTTCATAAAAACTGGTTTCCAGCTTATGGGTTACTGTCTGCTTGTCTTCTGTATCCGGATAATTGTCGTCCCTTAATTTATAGTCTGCTACATCGTCATCATGGTCACTTACGTATTCGCTGATGTCGATATTGTCATACTCATCCTGCGTACCCTCGGGCTCAAATTCCTCGTCGGCCGTTTCAAATTCATCCTTCGAATCGTCCGTAAGTCCATCGTCGTGGTCTTCTTCCGCCACTTCCAGTGCAGGATTCTCCTCCAGCTCTTCCTTGATACGCTCCTCCAGGTTTGCCGTTGGCACCTGGAGCAGTTTCATCAGCTGAATCTGCTGTGGTGATAATTTTTGAAGTAACTTCTGTTGTAAGGATTGACTTAAAGCCATTAATTTTATAGGGGTCTATATCTCATCGGTTTTCAAAAATTCCGCCCTTTCCACAAAAATCGCGCCGTAAATTTACGTACAAATATGAAGAATCGGCCGCAACGTCTGAATTGTTTTCTTGTTGTCTGGTTGACAATGTTTTCATTAACCAGCGGCTGGGGACAAAATACGCGGGCGACGGATGTCCGGATGGGTTTTTTTGAGGGGACCTTGTCTTTCCCTGGAAGCCCGCCCAGCCTCCTGCCGGAGGGCTTTTTGGTTCCCTGTCCTCTGTTTCCTTCCGGATCCGGGTACCTGAATACAAACGGTGAAACAAAGCGTCTTTTTACCGTCAGTAAGGAAATGACCCGTCCTCCGGGAAGCGGATGGTCCGTTAGCGAGGGCAAATTATCCGGTACCGGCCTTTCAGGGCCGATTTTCAGCGAAGCTGACCTTTCCCGGCAGCCGGCAGATTATATTTATCTGCACTCCGGATTTTTTTGCAGGAGGGAATGGGAAATTGAAAAAGCAACGCATGTCCCTATCCGCTTCAGGATAGGCTCACTGGCTGACTGCGATGCGATGGAAGGGAAGCATTAGCCAATACTTTCTTTATGGCAGCCGCAAGCTTCAGGGCCTTATCCCGCGCCTGTTCTTCCGTCCAGGTCAGGCTGATGGCCGTACTGATGCAGCGGCCAATGAGCTCATCACTCATCCGGAAATCCTGGACGGATAATTTTTGCAGGGCTTCCGACTGAACGGCGCTCAGGCGGTAGAGGGACTTATTCATTTTCAAATGATCCCATTTACGTATATAGTGCCAGTTATGATCGAACCAATAGAAGTTCCCCGCCTGGATTCCCTGCGCCTTTAATTCGGCAACCAGGGATTCAGTGAGGGTTCGGTCAGGAAGAAACCAGCTGAGAAACGTGCAGGAATCGCCTGAAGGATCGGGTATGGTCCGGAATTCAACCTCCGGAATTTTCGACAGCTCATCCCGCAGGATGGCGTGGTTTTTCCGCTGAAGGCTGAGAAATTGATCCAGTTTGCGAAACTGGGCCAGCCCCACCGCCGCATGCAGTTCGGATATGCGAAAATTGTAACCGATGAAAGGGTGCTGCTCTGCACCACGGTCATTTCCGTTGTGATCGTGCCCATGATCGGAGTAACCATCGCATTTCACATATGTATCCTTATTATTTGTCAGTACTGCCCCGCCTTCGGCACAGGTTACCGTCTTCACAAAATCAAAAGAAAAAGTGCCCGCATCCCCGATGGTACCCAGGTATTTTCCCTTATACATCGCGCCGATACTCTGGCAGGCGTCTTCGAGCAGCACCAGTCCGTGTTCCCGGCATATTTTCAACAGAGGGTCTAGATCGGCCATGCTTCCACACATATGCACAGGCATGATGCATCTTGTCGATGGACTGATTGCTTTTTTTACGGATTCAGGATCGAGCGTGAGGGACTGGTCAACGTCCACCAAAACGGGAACGGCACCCACGCTGAGGACGGCCTCAAAACTGGCTACAAAGGTGAACGAAGGCATGATCACTTCATCCCCCGCCCCGATGCCAAGGGCTGCGAGCGCCGTGGTGAGCGCAGACGTACCACTGGAGGTCAGCTGTACAAAACCACACCGGAACCGGCCGGCGATCTCCTGCTCGAGCTCCTTTGATTTCCAAATGCCTTTACGGGCCGCGTCGAATCCGTACCGCATCAGGATACCGGTTGATAACACGTCATTTACTTCTTTGCGTTCTTCTTCACCAAAAAGTTCAAATCCTGGCATGGCTCGGTATGATTATGGATATAAAATGAATATGGCTGCAAAGTTAATTTCTTTTATACTGCCGGCATTGTTCATTACCTCGTTTTCTCAGGCCCAGGTAAGCGTGGATTCAGCGGGTGCCATTCCAACGGGCTACAAATCGTTGAACGGAATCTGGTACCTCCAGCCCGTTCTGGAGAGCGACACTTCGTCAGGGCAAATCCCGGAGATAAATTTCGATGTGAAGACAGGCCGCTTCGCCGGCAATACCGGATGCAACCGGATGTCGGGAAGTTTCCTCGCCACCGACACCTCACTTCATTTTGGCAACAATATGATAACTACCCGAATGGCCTGCATCGGCTACAATGAATCTGCCTTTATTAAAAATCTGCTGAGGATAGACAGTTATAAAATAGAAAACGGGGTCCTTATACTCACGGTGAATAATGAAGAAGTGTCGCGCTGGGCGAGAAAAAAACCAGTTCCGAAAAAAACAGGAAAAGCTTAGTGTTTTAACGCGGAGGGCAATCGATTAACCTCCGGCGATTCGTACATTGCGGGCATGCAGGATTATCTCCAGGGACTTAATGAAGCTCAGAAAGAAGCCGTATTGCATATCAACGGGCCGCTGATGATTGTTGCCGGTGCGGGAAGCGGAAAAACCAAGGTATTGACGACAAGAATTGCGCACCTGATGTCGACGGGCGTCGATGCGTTCAATATACTCGCGCTGACTTTTACCAATAAAGCGGCGCGGGAAATGAAAGAGCGGGTGGAAAGAATACTGGGTAACAATGAAGCAAGAAATCTTTATATCGGCACTTTCCATAGCGTGTTTGCGAGGATTTTAAGAGCGGAAGCACCCAAACTGGGCTATCCCCACCACTTTACGATTTACGATACAGACGACGCCAAAAGTGTCCTCAAGACCGTCATCAATGAGCTCAACCTGGACGACAAGCACTATAAACCCAATATTGTATACAACCGGATTTCCCAGGCAAAAAACGGCCTGGTAGGCCCCGCGGAATACGCTACGGACTATTATATCCAGCAGGAAGACGCCCGCAGCAACCGTCCCGCCATCGCTCAGATCTATGAAGCCTATGCCAGGCGCTGTTTTAAGAACGGCTCGATGGATTTTGACGATCTTCTGCTGAAATTTTATGAGCTGCTGAAGAATTTTGCGGAAAGTCTCCATAAGTACCAGCACAAGTTCAAATATATCCTGATTGACGAATTTCAGGATACCAATCCTGCGCAGTACGAGATCATCAAACTGCTGGGTGCCGTCTATGAAAATGTATGCGTGGTCGGCGACGACGCGCAAAGTATTTACAGCTTCCGTGGCGCCACAATCGAAAATATTCTGCAATTCCAGAAAGACTACGACGATGTGAAGGTGGTAAAACTGGAACAGAATTACAGGAGTACGCAAAGTATTTTAAACGCAGCCAATGAGGTCATTAAAAGGAACAAAGGACAGATCCCGAAAAACCTCTGGACGGAAAACACAGAGGGGGAGAAGATCAGGCTGGTGCGAACGGCGACAGATAATGATGAGGGCAAATTCGTAGCGGATACAATTCAGGAACAAAAGCTGCGGAACCATTACAATAACAGGGATTTTGCCATTCTGTACCGGACGAATTCACAAAGCCGTGCTTTTGAAGAAAGTCTGCGGAGGATGGCCATTCCCTACATTATCTACGGGGGCATCAGCTTCTACCAGCGCAAGGAAATCAAAGATTTTCTGGCTTATATGCGCATTACGGTAAATCCGAACGATGAGGAATCGCTGAAGAGGATCATCAATTATCCGGCACGGGGCATCGGCAAATCCACGCTGGACAAAGCCGTGCTGCTGGCCAATCAGAAAAATATTTCAATGTGGGAAGTGCTGTCGAATGCCGCGTCGATGGGACTTAAAGGAGCCACGCTGGAAGCCATCGACCAGTTCGTGCTGATGATCCGGAGTTTTGCCAGTATGCTGGCTACTAAAAATGCGTATGAGGTGGCTGTCCATATCGGCAAGCAGACGAATATTGTCAGGGAACTTTTCAATGACAAGACAACAGAAGGGCTTGCACGGTATGAAAATATCCAGGAACTTCTGAACAGTATCAAAGAGTGGGTCGACACCCAGCAAAATCTCGCACTGATTGATGAAGATGGTATCCTGATCGACAACCTGGAAATGCAGGACAGTCAGAAGGGGCAAGCAAGCCTGTCGGGCTATTTGCAGCAGATCACACTGCTCACGGATACCGATCAGAAAGATCCCGAATCCGACACGGTGAAACTGATGACGATTCATGCAGCCAAGGGGCTTGAATTCAGCTGCGTATTTGCGGCGGGGCTTGAAGAGTCACTTTTTCCCAATGCCATGTCTATTAATACCCGGGAAGAGCTTGAAGAAGAAAGGCGGTTGTTTTATGTTGTTATTACCCGGGCCAAGCTGAAGTTATGGATAACCTATGCGGGTTCCCGCTACCGGTTCGGCAGCGTAATACAAAATGATCCCAGCCGTTTTATTGAAGAGATTCCGGAGCATCAGCTTGACAGGAGTTATGCAGGTGGGGGCTTAAAAAATTCTTCCGGCTGGGGCGGCAGATCAGCTTATGACCGTTTAAATCGCGGTTATGGCTCATCCGATGACGGAGGGTCAAGAAGCAGGGAACCATCAAAGCCTTCCTATATATCATCCAAGCCGGCAGGCCAGACGCCCGCCCATGTTCCTTCCATGGATTTTACACCCAGTGACACGAGCGACCTGTCTGCGGGAGACCAGGTGGAACATCAGAAGTTTGGATTCGGTGAAGTCACCCGCGTGGAAGGCTCAGCGCACAATCCCATTGCCACAGTACAATTCAAGCTGGGTGGCGAAAAGAAAATCATGCTGAACTATGCCAAGCTGAGGATCATCAGGGAGGAAGGGAAAGACAAATCATAACGGGAGCAGCATGCTAGCTGAGGATCATCAGGGAGGAAAGACAAATCATAACGGGAAAGCAACAGGGTGAAATATTATTTCTCATTTGATCTTCATCACCCCGGCAACAGTCTTTTTCTCGCTGCCTGAAAAGATTTGTTTTCCATTGATCACCACGGGTCTTTTAAGAAAAGTATATTCCTGCAGGATAAGGTCGCGGTAATCTTTTTCTGTAAGTTTTTTATCCTTAAGGCCCATCGCTTTATACTTTAAGGCCCTCCTGCTGAACAAAGCCTCGTAACTGCCCATCATTTCCTTCATCTGATCCAGCTGGGCGGGGGTTATTTTTTCTTCTTTAATATTTTGCAGCGCGAACCCCTTTTTTTCGAGACCGGCATCTGCGATGATACGCTGACAGGTAGTGCATGTACCCACGCAATAGACTTTTTTCATAATTACCGGTTTATAAGCAGTTTGCTGAATTCGAGGGAATCGCCATTGAACACGTCAAAGTCGACAAGTGTATAGATACCGTTCACACGGCCTTTTTCATTGTGCTGCCAGAAATTCCAGTTTCTGTAGATGCGTGGCTGCGCGGGCGCAAAATAGTGGGCAGCCCAAAGCATATATCCGTCAAAATCATCTTTCAGATAACGCTGATAAAAATCGACATTGGTGTAAATGATCGGAGGGGTGCCGTAATAAGCCTGTACGGTTTCAAGCCACTCCTTTACCCTTTGCCGGAGTTTGTCGGGTTGTACGCCATAGGTATGTTCCACGTCGAGTACGGGGGGAAGATCTCCTGGCAGGAGCGTGACAGAATTGATAAAATTTTCTGCCTGCGCTTT